>OGMK01000308.1_pt1 | contig 40117 bp, 41 predicted proteins | sample 1573151 | NCBI WGS metagenome assembly OGMK01 (sample SAMEA2581887, study PRJEB24529) | metagenome | biome: Human gut stool | place: China | collected 2011
CCGACAATCTGAAATACTTCGCCGACACGTTCGGAAAGGAGAACATCGTGGCGGCTCACTTGCACAGGGACGAGGAAACGCCGCACATACACGTCACACTCGTCCCCATCGTCAAGGGAGAGCGAAAGCGCAGGAAACGGGAGGAGCAGACGAAGAAGCGATACCGCAAGAAGCCGACCGACACCGTGAGACTGTGCGCAGACGATATTATGACACGGCTGAAATTGAAGTCCTACCAAGATACCTATGCCGAAGCGATGGCGAAATACGGGCTGCAAAGGGGCATAGACGGCTCGAAAGCTCGCCACAAGTCCACGCAGCAGTATTATCGGGATATACAGAAACTCGCCGACAGTCTGAAAGCGGAGGTGGTGGATTTGCAGCAGCAGAAAGAAACGGCGCAGGAGGAATTAAGGCAGGCGAAAAAAGAGATACAGACCGAGAAGCTGAAAGGGGCGGCAACTGCTGCAGCCGCCAACATTGCCGAGAGTGTCGGTTCTCTTTTTGGCAGTAACAAGGTCAAGACGTTGGAAAGGGAGAACACCGCCCTGCATAGGGAGGTAGCCGACCACGAGGAAACCATCGAAGCCCTGCAAGACAGAATACAGACCATGCAGGCAGACCACAGCCGGGAGATACGGGAAATGCAGCAAAAGCACGGCAGGGAGATAGCGGACAAGGACACAAGGCACAAGCAGGAAATATCGTTTCTGAAAACGGTAATCGCAAAGGCGGCGGCATGGTTTCCCTACCTGCGTGAAATGCTCCGTATCGAAAACCTGTGCCGCCTTGTGGGATTCGATGAAAGGCAGACCGCAACGCTCGTCAAGGGAAAGACGTTGGAGTATGCGGGGGAACTCTACTCGGAGGAACACGGACGGAAATTCACGACCGAAAAGGCTGGGTTTCAAGTGCTGAAAGACCCCACGGACGGGACGAGGTTGGTTCTTGCCATTGACCGAAAGCCCATTGCCGAGTGGTTCAAGGAACAGTTCGAGAAGTTAAGGCAGAACATACGGCAACCTATACAGCAGCAAAGGAAAAGCAGGGGTATGAAACTGTAAAGCTCCAATTTTATACAGCGAGCAAATAAATCTATTGCAACATAAGTGATTATCACAACTTTTCACTACCTTTGTGGTTGGATTAGGGAAACTCCGTCCAAGACATATTAGAAAAGAAAGAAGCGTTATGCTTATCTTGTTGTTGAAAACGTAGGAAATTTTCAAAATGAGCAAGGATGGCATAGTGGTTCTCACGCTATAGCGTGGGCTGCTATTACTACATCTGCTCATTAGGTTTTTCCTACGACCTTCAACAAAGACGTGGCATTGCAGTTCCACGCTTCGTGGTTTAATAATAAAAGGTCTTAAGGAGCTGGAAAGACAAACATAGTACTATGGACATGACATCTCTTTGGGGAAGACTTGCAAAATTGCAGAGTTTCTTTCAGGATGGTTTGAATGTGGATGAAAATTCACATTTGCCAGAAGCGGATTTACGCAAGATAAGTCTTGGCAATCTGTATGTATATCAACAACAAGGTGTATTGAACACATTCGAAACTGGCGTAACTCCCTCTGTTCGTAAAGTTATTTTAGGTGAATACTTTGGTATAACGGATAGGGATAGTGCCATCGAAACTTTGAATTGGTTGTCGCAAGCTCCCTCGCAAACAATGTTTCACTATGCTTATACGGCTTTTCTTCAAGGAGGGGGTAATATAAGCAGGAAGTGGCTTAATGAAAATGAAGAATTGAAAGAACACACCGATTTCCGAAATGACTGTTTGGAAAAGTTGGAAACGATGGAGGAAAAATATCCGGACATTGAACAAGCTGGAATTGTCGTATCCAAAGAAGAAATGGGCAAACTCGGAGTACTTGCGTGGGATGCAGGAAGATTAAACTTTATCAGCAGACTTTGCCTTGAGCAAGAGTACATTGTAAAAGAAGAATGTATGCAGTGTATCAATGCCGCTTACGAGATGACCAAAGAAGTTTATACCAATTGGAAAGACTATGCTTATAGTTATGTTCTTGGTCGTACTTTGTCGATGGGAACTACCAACATGATTGGATTGGCAGAAGATTTACTGACAGATACCAAAAGCCCTTGGACTTATCCTTGGACTTATATAAAATGGTGATACTTTATTAAAAAATATTTATTAACTCTACATTTTTTTTGAATTATGAAAACGTTTAATTATGCTCCAGCCTCTCCTATCAAGGATAACATTACAATGTTGGCTGTATCAGTCGGTATGGTTGTCGTGCCGCTCGTTTATCCATTCGGTATAAGAATAGGCAGTACCCGAATACTTGGCCCTACGAGTACTGCCATTGTTTTTATAATCGGAGGACTCGTTCTCTTGGTAATAACATTGAACAAGGTTCATCTTGCCCGTGCTTTGGCGGCGAACGGAGGAAAAATCGTTGTCGATGCAGATAGTGTAACCTATCCTATAATAAAGAAAGGGGAGAAAACCGACAAGTATTAACCTGTAAGAAGTAATTAATGACAAAAAAGAAATTGCCCGTTCGTTTCACGGGTCAGCACTTTACCATTGATAAAGTGCTAATAGAAGATGCAATAAAACAAGCAAATATAAATAGTCAGGATACGGTTTTGGATATTGGGGCAGGCAAGGGATTTCTCACTGTCCATTTATTAAAAATCGCCAACATTGTCGTAGCTATTGAAAACGACACAGCTTTGGTTGAATATTTACGAAAATTATTTTCTGATGCCCGCAATGTTCAAATTGTCGGTTGTGATTTTAGGAATTTTGCAGTTCCCAAGTTTCCTTTCAAGGTGGTGTCAAACATTCCTTATGGAATTACTTCCGATATATTCAAAATTCTGATGTTTGAGAGTGTTGAAAATTTTCTCGGAGGTTCCATTGTCCTTCAGTTAGAACCTGCTCAAAAGTTGTTTTCGAGTAAGCTCTATAATCCATATACTGTTTTCTATCATACTTTTTTTGATTTGAAACTTGTCTATGAGGTAAGTCCTGAAAGTTTCTTGCCACCACCAACTGTCAAATCAACTCTGTTACGCATTAAAAGAAATCAGTCTTCTTTTGATTTTGAGCTTAAAGTCAAATATTTAGCTTTTATTTCCTGTCTGTTACAGAAGCCTGATTTATCTGTCAAAACAGCTTTAAAGTCGATTTTCAGAAAAAATCAGGTCAGGTCAATTTCGGAAAAATTCGGAATAAACCTTAACTCCCAAATTGTCTGTTTGTCGCCAAGTCAATGGAAAAACTGTTTTTTGGAAATGCTGGAAGTTGTCCCCGAAAAGTTTCACCCTTCATAATTCAAAGTTGGTTTGTCAAGATGATTTTTCTGGTTTGCTGTCGTTTTTTAAGCTGCCGCATAACTCTTAAATATGCGAAAGTTAAAACAATATTTCATATTTACAAAACATTGTGATTTTTTTATTTAAAATATCGGATATAAAACATCTTAAATATGACGATGAAGAAGGAGAATTGGAAATCTTCTTGACGGATGATACACAAATAACATTGCATGCAGGATTCTTTGAATCTTTCGAGCGATACGAGGAATTTTTCGCTTTGTTGAAGAAGTGAAGAGGCTAACAAGTTCGATTTATGCGGATAATGGCGTGTGGCTCAATCGCTTTTCGTGGTGATTGAGCCACGTGTTAGCCGCAACCTTGAAAAACAAAAAATACAATGAATAGAATATTGGCACTATACATCTTTTTACTATTGTGTGGCACGGTTTCCGCACAACAAATCGTAGAATGGAGCGATTTGCAGACTATAACAGATAACTCACGGCGCACGGTCTATTATAAAAAAGGCAGAAAACAGCCGTTACGGGGAAAATATCGCATTATACGAGGACTTGACGAGGAGTGTGTTAAATTTTCCGATGGCATGATAAACGGTGATTATCGCCGCTATCGTGATGGGGTGCTGCGTGAATCGGGTATATATGCCAAAGGCAAGCGTAACAGCACATTCACGGAGTATTACCAAGACGGCGTTACTCCCCGAAAGGAAACACCCATGCAGCAAGGCAAGATAGACGGAACTGTAAAGACCTATTTTCGTAACGGCAAAATAGAAGCCGAAAAGGAATATAAGCAGAGTGTGGAGAGCGGGCGGGAGCGCCGCTTTGACAGCAAGACAGGAGAGCAGATTTTTGAATCTCATTATATCGACGGGAAAAAAGATGGCGAGGAGTGGGAAATCTTCGAGGATGCGAGCACGCTTCGCAGCAGGATAATACGCCACTACCGTAACGGAAAACTTGACGGCTCTTATCGTGTGGAATCGACACGGGACGGCAAACCCTATATAACTATCGAGGGACAATACACTGACGGCGAGAAATCGGGGCAATGGATAGAACATAACTATGATAACAATACCCAAACCTGCACATGGCATGGTGAAGGTGGGGCTTAAACAGAGATGAAGATAGTTATCATAATACTACTTTTAACGCTTGCATCGGTCGTAAGCTGCGAGCCACCCATGCCGCCGACGGACGAGGAAATGATACGCCACTTCGCCACGCACGAGGCGGCATTCGACAAGATACGCAAAATCATGGCGGAGAGTTCGGAGGGAAGCTTTCACTATCCACCGCTCTCTCCCTGCGATATTCTCATCCTTGATTCGGCAGGACAAATATCCTACCAACCGAACCAAGTGCAGGACACGCCGGTACACGGGTTATCAAGATCTGACCGAATACAACTCGACTCCTTGTTGTCAGAGATTGGATGCGGTCTTGTCCTTGTTGACCGCAGGGAGCAGGAAACGGCAGATTCGGTATATGTGAGCTTATTTATGCTGTACTACTCCCACGGCATCGTGGATGCGGGAACATCCAAGAGTTTCGTTTACGATCTCGAATTGAGAAGCCGCCGTGACATCCGTATCACCGAACACGGCGACCTGAACAAAATTTACCGCAGGACATACAATGACACTACGCTATACAAGCCCGTCAAGGAAGGCTGGTATATAGAGTTAGACCATTCACGATAATTTTCTTTTTTCGCAAGTCGATTTTATAAAATTGTCACCGAAAGTTCGTACTTTCGGAAAAAGATGTTATATTTGCAAATGAAAGAGTTATTTGACAGCATAGCAATGTAAAACGCTGAAATTCGCACAGTTGCTAAATCGTTACCTCTATTTCTCAAATAATTCGCTAAAAGTTTATTTCTCAATCGGTTAAGTCAAACCGAGAAAAATCTAAAATAAACTATGATATTACCGTCTGTTTCATCTTTATTGAATGGCTTTGATATTAGATTACACAAGAATGGATTCCTTATTTTTGCTAAGATACTCATACAAAAAGTGTTTTTGCCGGCATGTCCACCTTGAGTTGTCTCAAAATAAAACTCAATAGTGCAGTTGTTTTCAACCGTGTAAGTAAAATAGTCCTTATCTTTTTTTGCTTTAACAATATTTACAGGAAGTATTTCCTGTATTCTTGTAAATATGTATTTTAGGACTTCCGCTTTAGTTTCCATATCTCTGTTTTTAAGTTCATCGACCTTTCAGGGGAGATTAAGACATTTGTTAGTTTCCATTCATAATCTTGACAAAAGAATATTTAGCTCCTTTATTTCTTGCTTTTCATCATCATATATCAAAGCATTTCTATACGAATGATTACTTGTACATATCGTTCCTATTTCTGGAATTTCCTGTATGTCAGAGTTGGGTACTAATAATCCGTTCAAGATACATTTAGCTATATACTCGGAATGTCCCTTGAATAAGGGAATTTGTTGCAGTCTTTGGACTATCTCTTGTCTTGCTATCTCTTTCTCCTTTTCTCTGATTACAGACAAAGGTAAGAGTAAGTGAAACAGTACATCACCATATTTCTTTTTTGTGATCCGCATTAATTCCGAATATGTAAGATACTTCAGGTGAAAGTTGCCGCTAACCTCACCGATTAAAGTGTCATTCAAGAAATAGTATGTACAGCAAGGGTGATATTCTATTGTCAATGTAATATCGCTGCCGATAGGAAGTGTTAAAGTTCTTGGATTTTCTATTTCACCTTGATTTTCGGATGTTTCCAGTTCAATTTGAGATAGCCAACCCCAATATTCCTTATACTTCTTTTCATCTAACAATGCTGGTACAAGTTCTTCATCCCATACTTCATCAAAATTCGCATCTCTTTCTTCATCAAAGGCTCGAATATGATGATGTAACATGACGTTCCAAAAAAGTGCATTTGAGAACGAATATTCTGTTTCCGATATTACATTCATTTCCATTTTGTTTTTGACTGCAACTAATGTTTGGGCTAACTTACCTTTAAGATCTTAAGCCATTTGTTATTCGTATCTTCTTTATTTGTTCCAAAGTATGGCTGTAATGTTTCTTGTTTGGATAAAAATAAATTTGACTTGGAGTATGAATTAGTGGTTCTAAATCTCCGTCTATACAATTCCAAAAAGAGAGTTTTTCAAGATTTGTCATAGACGAAATAAAACCAAGATTAGTTACCTTTTCTACAAACAAGTTTCGGATGGTTTGATTTCCTTGTAAAAAATCCAAATTGGCTACTTGCCCACATTTTTCTATATGTAATTTTTTAAGGTATGCGAGTTCGCTTATAGAATCTACATCTATAAGTTTACGACAATACAGCAGATCCAGTCGTTCTAAATTTCTAAATGCTTCAATACCTTGTAAACTTGTAATTCTCCCTCCACATATTCGCAGTATTTCCAAGTTTCGCAAATTTTCAAGATGTGTCAAATCCTTATGTGTAGTAGAAGTCATTAATAAATGTCTTAGATTTATCAATGCCTCTATATTTTTCACTTTATTATCACCAGTGATGTAAAGTGTTGTCAAGTTACAGAAATGTAATAAATCTAACTGTATCGGTTGGTCGATACTTAAAGATTCAAGATTACGCAAAGTGTATAAAGCATCAACATTTAGAATTTTCTCTATAAGAAAAGAATTTCCGATTATTAGTTCTCTAACAAATTCCCTATCTGCAAAATCAGAAAAATCCAAAGTATATCGTTGTCCATCATTCTGATTTAGACAACGAATCCGTAATGCCGTATATCCATTCTTCTCCGCATACGACAAACCAGCCGATAGTGCTGTTGGGTCTATCTCAAAAAAATCTATTGCACTGTTATAACTATATTTTTCCATACTGTTCCGTTTATTCAGCCGGGTTGCTATTTGTTATCACAATAAAATAAATGATTTTACAAAAGCATAAATTCACTTGCTTCCACGTCAATAGCCCTACAATTCCAATGTGAGCATAGTTGTTTCACGAAACGCAAGATTATTTCTTCATTTTCGCTTCCATGAAAACATAAGTGTATATTTTCGATATTTTCTTTATCGTCCCAAGAAATCTCCACGCCACACTCGTTGTCTAATTGCAGTATCATTTCGCTATCTGACAAATTATCATTGGAAACAAAAAAAGTGTTTTGCATCCAATTCACGAACGTATTTCTATTTGTTATAGGCAGTGTCTCATCCACTTCCGACAAATCTGATTCATCGTTCAATGGCGTTTTCATTAAAATGATAGACCAACTCATATTTTTTGATTTAATTAGTTCATGTTCTGTTTTTTATTCTTTTTATGTACTGATAATGTTCAGTAGATAATCAACCTTTTTAGGGAAATTGATCCGCTTGTTATCTATTTTTTTAAGTACATTGTCCGAAAAAATATCCTAAACAATTATCTTTGATAAATAGATAGCCTACCGCATCATCAAGATATAGAAGATTAGTATATTGCAGTGGTAAATCATCTGCATAGAACTGGAGACAGAATTTCATGTCTTGAACTAATTGTACCTCGCTTTGCAGGAGTTTTGGATTGCCACCTATGAAAGTCATTGTTTCATTTTCATTACTATGCGTATCAATGGCATATGCAGAAAGAACTTTCAAACTTTCATTTCTTGCGTTCTCTCCTCGTTTATGGATTAATACTTTTGTATAATTATTTTCAATAATGAAATCTTCCATATCTCCATTATCAATCACTTCATCAAGAAAATAACCATCGTTGTATGTACTAAAGACCGATACATATATATCGGAAGATAAAGCCATATCACAATGCTCATTTATAAAACTTGCAGGAAGAGAAAGTACAAGGGTTAGCTTTTCTTCATTACTATTAGTCGGCCATGCACAACTTATAGGTAAAAACGCATCACCTCCAAATCTCGCAATAGGAGAATCGGATTGAATTGGAGTCAATATTTTTAAGTTTTTACTTTTCATTTCAAATAGATAATGTTTGACGGATAGTCGCCCTTTCAAGAGCGATTGATACACTTGTTATACACGTTATTTTTATTAGATTTCTTATAATGAATATATAGTTCCCCAGAGGAAGTTAATAATCCATTACTTATAGCATTGACTAATGTTTCAAAATTTTCAATACAATCCAAATCATCACACTCTGCTCCATACCACATATATATTTCTTCATTTTGAATCCATTGAAGAACTTTGAATAATTCTGTTTGGTTGATGGATATTCCATTACCTATACTTTTCTGCGCACAAACACACAGACTATCAAAATTAGGAATAGTATATATTCCATCAGTACAATTTGCATGAAAAAGAACTTTTGCATATTCTTTCAAATACAAATTATTTTCTATTCCAAAGAATAGATTATCAGACTTTGTATATGTGAATAGTATCATTTGGCTCATGACGTATATAATATTCAGCAAATAACCAACATTTTTAGGGAGATTGATCCGCTTACTATCTGCCCGTTCTTATTCTTCTTCGATAAAATGATTTATAAAGTAATTAAACGACTGGGAGATATATTGAGTGTTTGCTTCAAAATTGTACTCTCTTGAAGCGCTTTCGTCCCATACATCAGTATAATAATAGTAAATCTTTTTATTCTTCAAATTCAAGGCATAATAGTTTCCACCCGAATCCATTGCAAAAGGCAATAGGTTAGACGGAATCAAATTCCTGCTCCATACGTCTTTGGCTATGGCTTCGATTGTTTCAAAGGCATCGGTGCGTTCCTTTATCGGAAAGAACGTATGTATTTCTACCCAATCCAAATCCTCGTCCTGCGGTTGGAAACAATATGGTGAAGGCATACCTCCGTTGAATTTGAGATAAAAATTCCTCATACTTGCCGGAATCTTCACATTCAACTCTGTCTCAAAACTCTTTATATCTTCCTTTATAAGCGGAACCGAACAGTCCGAAAGTTCAGGCATAACACCTTCTACTTCCACTTCCGTTTGTTCCTCTTCGATTTCTTCCATTTTGGGAAAAACGACGAGATTATCAAAAAAATCATCTATTGAATCTGCAATCAATAGAGGCTCATCGAATATAAATGCACGTCCTTGGGGTACAAAACCAATAATTTTATAAAAATACACGGCTCTGTCATTTATATTGATTGTAATTGCACCAATATTTTTCAGATTATTACATCCACTGGCAAATAATAGAATATTGTCAGAAATTGAATTAGAATTTCGATGTTCTAAGGTTTGCCCTTCAGCAGTATAAAAAAGGTCATTACTATATTTGAAAGGATCGAAAGTTTCAATTTCCACCTCTTGATATTTATTTATGCGGATGGTTTGTTGCTTTGGGCTTCCTCCATTATATTTCAAATAGAACTCTTTCAGTCTTTCCGGCAAGGCATAACCCAATTTACTCTCAATTTCTTCGAAATCTTTGAGAGTAAGAGCTTTTTCGCTATTTTCTAATTCTATTTCCATATTCATTCTTTTTTGTGGCAATGTTTGGCAGATAAACAACCTTCAATGTTTCATCTGTTTGTTACCATTATTTTCAATTAATGCTATAATCTTTTCAAATGAAGGATGATAGCTGAAATCATTAATAAACTTACTTCTACTATTTATATCTTCAAACGGAAGAATATTTAGGAAACAATTATTCCAATTAGTATAGTAAGATATACAATAAGACAACAATTCCACATCTTTTTATTTTTAATTTCCTCTACTTTAATCCTGATTGTCTCGAATCTCTTGTATAAACAGATATATTCAATAATGAAAATTATTATTATGCCAAATAGATATGGTATAAACTTGTACGGTTCAATTCTTAATCCGAACCAATCAGGTAATACCGTATCTATAAGAACTGAATTGATTTTGCACCAAACAAAACAATCAATCATATAGACTGCCAATAAAGACATAAATGGTTCATTAAGTTCCTTGAAACCCAATTTGTGCCTTAAATCAAAAACCTTTATATAATAATATTCCCAAATAGAGGTCATTTTATAATGTTTGGTGGCTAATTTCCTTTTGGGATGATTTAGCAGCTTGTTATCTTTTTACTACATTCCTTTTAAGATTCCTTTTATTTCTTCCACTCTTGTTCTAATCTTTTCAAGAGGGTATTTTTCACTTCCTCCCAAAGAATGTATAAGCACCAATTCTCTCATTTCAGCATATAGAGATTCTCTAATGTCCGTTTTATTCCCAGATTGAATGCTTTCTCTTACATTGTTTTCTCGTGTTTCCAAAAGCGAACCATTACATCGCATTTTTATATTAGCCATATCATCTTCAGCTTGCATGATCTTTTCTAAAGATATTACAGCATGGTTCTCCGTATCACCATCTTGGGAGGAATAATATATCAAGGCATAAATAAGTTCTACGGGAGTCCAAATATTCCAGTTACCGGAGAATGACAATGTGAATATTGTTGGATGCAGTTTGGCAAGTTCTTCGGTATATCCATAAATATACAGCCAATAGCACAAATCTCTCATGTTTTCTAAATCCTTCGAAGACTTGAAGTTCATCTTCTTTAGAACTTTCTTACTCAAACTGTCGATGCGTTTATTTCCAAGAGAAGAAAAGTTCGTGATTATATTTGTCAGTTCCTCATTCATAATTTAATTCATTTAAAAAAGATAATATTCGGCAGCATTCCGTAGTTTAAGCGGCACTGCTGCATGTTTGCAGTTTATTTTCTAAATAGTCTTTAACTTGCTATTCATTTCTTTTCTATACAGAATTGAGCTAAAGGGATAAATATTATTAAGCTCCGGTTTTTCTCCATATAATTCAATTATCCCATCTATTGATCCTAATTTTTGTAAAATAGGCATCGAACTGTTAATGATATTTTCAATTAACATTGGACGCAGTTTTTCGTCAATAGTTGATTCTAAATCTAATATCATTTGTGTGGAGTAACCTTCAATTTCCATTATCGGGAAACGCATCCTAATATCACACTGATATTCTTTAGGAAATAATAAGTCATCTCCTTTGCGTAATAAAGCAGCCAAGTTTATATAAAACATTTTTCCATACAAAGAGTGTTGGAGATTGAATACAACTATACATTCGGCAGTAGTCTTATACCACGAATTTCCCTTTCTACGAAAGCCATTTGCTTTCATTATTGGATGGACTATCGATTTAAGTTGCTCTTTATCCATGTTTCTAATTTTAAACTACTAATGTTCAGCAAATAATCAACCTTTTTAGTGAGATTGATCCGCTTGTTATAAGCGACTTTTTTCTTTTATGTATTATTCTATGTTAGATAGACTTTCATACGCATTACATAGGTGGTAATGACAAACCGTGTTTTTCCATTTCCGCTTTTCGCCAAAACCCCGTTCTGTTAGCCACAAATATAGGAAAAACAACGGATTATCGCCTCTCTACGGGCGAAAATATACGGCTGTGAAACGGCTTTTTTGCATTTTTTACAAGGAGCGCCCACGACAAACCGACGAACGGGACGACAACCACGGACAGCCTGCCCGTAACTTGCCCGTTTACCACGGTTTCCCCTATATATTTACGTCCGGTTTCATGGAAAAACCAGTAGTATTCACCATTTAAAAAAGTTTGGATTATGGACGAACAACCGGACAGCAGCCAGCAATTAATGGACATCCTGCTCGTCATGGACGAGAAGGGCACGCTCCAAGCCGTCAGCGGAGTAAAGGACGGCGAGTTACAGACCAAGAACCCTTTGGAGGACAATAACGACCTCCTGCGGGTGGATCGCCACGGCGATATGTTTTCAAATTTCTTTTCCAACCTCTGGAACCAGTTGAAAGACCCGACCCGTTTCCACTTTTTCCGTGTACCGGAAGAGGAGGTACAACGGGTGGCAGCCGATTTCCAGCAGCGGACGACCCAGCCCGCCAAGGTGGGCGAACCGCTCGTTGCGCAGTACGAGGTACAGCCGCCCGTGCAGGGGCAGCAGCAGGCGCAAGCCGCAGGGCAACAGCAGCAACAGCAGGACGGTGCGCCGCAGCAGGAGCAGAACCCGCAGTACAAGTACCGCCCGGAGGATATCGACTGGAACAGCCTTGCCGCCATCGGCGTGCAACGGGAACAAATCGAGCGGAACGGGATGCTCGACCAGATGCTCCGGGGCTTCCAGACCGACAAGACCGTCCGGGTACATTTCCGCTTCGAGGGCTTGTCGCACAGCAACGACAGCCAGCTCTCGCTCAAACCGGACTCGGACGGCAAGCTGACCGTGTGCAGCCACGGCATCCTCGACCCGGAAAAGGTGCAGAAGCAGTTCTTCGGCTACGACATCACCGACAGCGACAAGCAGCAGCTCCGGCAGACGGGCAACATGGGGCATCCGGCAACCGTCACCAACCGGGACGGCGAGCAGGTCGAAGCCCTTGTCAGCCGTAACCTGAAGACCAACGAGCTGATTGCCTTTCCCGTCGGGAAGGTCAATATCCCGGAGGAGAAGAACGGGCACAAGTTCACCCCCGACGAGGTGGCGAAGCTCCGGCAGGGCGAGGCGGTGGTCTGCCAGTTCATCACCAAGCCCAAGGAGGGGCAGGAACCCAAGAGCTACTTGGCTCCCGTGCAGTTCAGCGCCGCCAAGATGCAGCTCGAATTTCTCTTCAACGAACGGGGCAAGCAGGCGATGGATGCGTACCGGGCAGCCCAGAAGCAGACCGCCAATCAGGAAGTGCCCAAGACCTTCCGCAAGCAGGAGCTTACCGAGAAGTCACGGCTCGAACTCGAAGCCGGGGGCACGGTCAAGGTGTCCGGCTTGGTGGACAAGAAGGGCAAGCAGTACCACGGCTATATCACGTGGAAGCCCGGCGAGAAACCCGATTTCATGTTCCCCAAGGACTACAAGGCGGCGCTCGAAGAGGGGCGTGTCAAGCCCGCCGTCGAGAACGAGGTGCAGGTGGCGGTCAATTCCGAGGGCAAGACCAACGAGGCGACCCGCAACCTGAAAGAAGCCTTGCAGTCCGCACAGCAGCGACCCACCGGGGAGCAGAAGCAGCGGCAAGACCGCAAGGAGCAGCAGAAGGAGGACAAGAAGCAGGAACAGAAGCAGGAGCAGACCGACAAGCCCAAGCAGCGCAAGGGCATCCGCCGCTGATGCTGTCTTCCTTCGTTCTGCAAATGAATTACCCGGTTATCCCGTCCGAGCGGCGGGATAACTTTTTGTCAAACCATTAAATTTTTAACAACATGACTGTTTGTATCTTATGTGAGAAACCCAGCGTGGCGGCAAGCGTGGCGGCCGTGCTGAACGTGAAGGAGCGCCACGATGGCTACCTCTCAGGCAACGGCTACCTCGTTACCTGGGCGTTCGGCCATCTTATCCAGCTCGCCATGCCCGATGCCTACGGCTACACGGGCTTCCGCAGGGAGAACCTGCCCATCCTTCCGCAGGAGTTCAAGTACATCCCCCGTCAGGTACGGGAGGGCAAGGAGTACAAACCCGACCCCGGCGTGCTCAAACAACTGAAGGTCATCAAGGAGTTGTTCTCGCAAGCTGACCGTATCATCAATTTCGGGGATGCGGGTCGGGAAGGAGAAGGTATCTTCCGCTATATTTACAACTACCTCGACTGCCGCAAGCCCTTTGACCGCCTCTGGATCTCCTCGCTGACTGACCGTGCCATCCGGGAGGGGATGGACAACCTCAAACCCGGCAGCGACTACGACAACCTCTACCGTGCCGCCGAAGCCCGTGCCATCGCCGATTGGGAAATTGGACTGAATGGAACTCAAGCGCTTTCCATCGCCGCCGGGCAGGGCATCTACTCCCTCGGACGGGTGCAGACGCCCACCTTGATGATGATTTGTTCCCGTTATCTGGAGAACAAGGATTTCACCCCGCAGACCTATTACCAGTTAAGGGTCACGGTGGAAAAGGACGGCACGCCCTTCTCCGCCATTTCCGAACTGCGTTACGACAGCCTGCCGGATGCTACTGCCGCCCTTGCCGCCGTGACCGACACGTCAGCGGTGACGGTTGCCGACGTGCAGCGCAAGGAGGTCTGCCAAGAACCGCCGTTGCTGTACGACCTGACCGCCTTGCAGAAAGAGGCGAACGGCAGGCACGGCTTCTCGGCGGACAAGACCCTCTCCATCGCCCAGTCGCTTTATGAAAAGAAGGTATTGAGCTATCCCCGTACCGGCTCCCGTTATCTCTCCGACGATGTTTTCGACGAGATACCTGACCGCATCGCCCTGCTGGAGCAGTACCCGGCTTTCGCCGCCCATGCCGCCGCCCTGAAAGGGGCTGCGCTTAACCGCCGCAGCGTGGACGGGAAGAGAGTCACCGACCACCATGCGCTCATCATCACCGAGTACCTGCCCGGCGAGCTGTCCGGGGACGAGCGCAAGGTGTACGACATGGTGGCAGCCCGCCTGCTCGAATCCTTCTCCGCCCGCTGTGTCAAGGACGTTACCACCGTCCGCCTCACGTCGGGCGGTTGCGCCTTCACCGTCAAGGGTACGATCATCAGGTCTGCCGGGTGGCGTGCCGTGCGGGACGAACGGGACGAGGACGAAGATACCGCCTCCCTGCCGTCCTTGCAGCCCGGCGAGACCATCCCCCTCGCATCCGCCGAAAGCGTGGAGAAACAGACCAAGCCCCGTCCCCTGCATACCGAGAGCAGCCTGCTTTCGGCAATGGAGCATTGCGGCAGGGACGTGCAGGACGAAGAGCTTCGGGACAGCCTGAAAGAGGGTGGCATCGGCACGCCCGCCACCCGTGCCTCCATCATCGAGACCCTTTTCTCCCGTGACTACGTGCGCCGGGAGAAGAAGAGCCTTGTCCCCACGGAAAAAGGGCTTGCCGTGTATCATATAGTAAAGGACAAGCGCATCGCCGACGTCGAGATGACCGGGCAGTGGGAATCCGCCCTTGCTAAAATCGAAAGCGGCGAGATGGACCCCGACACCTTCCGCAAGGGCATCGAGGTCTATGCCGCACAGATTACCGGGGAACTCCTGCAAGTGCAGGTGTCCGTGGCAGACGGTGAACGAATCCCTTGCCCCAAATGCCAGTCCGGACGCATCCTCTTTTACCCGAAGGTCGCCAAGTGCAGCAACGTGGACTGTCCGCTCACCGTCTTCCGCAGCAAAGGTGAGAAGACACTTACCGACAGCCAGATTACCGACCTTGTAACCAAAGGAAAAACATCCCTTATCAAAGGCTTCAAGAGCAAGGAGGGCAAGTCCTTCGATGCCTGCGTCACCTTCGACAAGGACTTCCGTACCGTGTACGAGTTCCCGCCACGCACGGGCAAGGCAAAGGGGAAGGGAGGCGGGCGATGAACGGCATCGGCTGGCTCACCGTGGCGGAAGCCGCCCGGCTCTGCGGTACGGACGAGTTGCGCATCACCCTCTGGATGAACGGCAACCACATCGCCTACGCCCGTTTCGACGACATCCTGATGATCGACGGCTCCTCCCTTGCCGCCCTTTTCGGGCGCCACCGGGTAGCCACCATCTACGACGAGGTTCCACGGGAGCGGGGCAAGCCCGGCAGACCGGGCAGGCTCCGCCGCCTGCTCGACACCCCGCTCGACACCTTCGGCTTGTCGCAGCGCATCGTCCGGGCGTGCCGTGAGCTGGGCATCTTCACCGTGGAGCACCTGCTCGTCCACCTCCGCCGCTTCCGTTTCTCCCGGCTCTCCTGCGTCCGCAACTTCGGCAGCGGCTCGGCAACCGAGACCCTCCGGCGGCTCCGGCAGGACGGCTTGATTGACAACGGCACCCCACGGGATTTCAAGGTTTTATACCCGTAAAGGCTTGTTAAGCGTAATGTGCTGATAAACAGCAATGTAAGTCTCTTGTAAAAATAATAATATAGTTAATAATATACTGATATACATTGTAATATAAATAAAATGTATAACTTTGCAGACCAATTTGAATGTAATGGCAACTAAGAAATACTCTCTGGCTATTGAGAAAATAGATGAAGTGGCAAAAGAATTTATTGCTGCTCGCCCTGCTTATACGCTTCACATAAAGGAATGTAACCAAGGAAAGCAAAAGCAGATAGAGATTATCAATATAAAAAATCAGGAAAAAAGCACATTAAATTGTTTTATTACCGGTGGACAGGTTTCTCATTATACACAAGGTAAAAATGGTACTTTGAATGGAATTTGTGAAGAATGCTGGGAGTACATCGTAGAACAGACTGCGATACCGGATATGGATCAGAAATGCTTCAAATTGAAAGGTGTAAGGAGCGATGATTTTGATACGTTGATTTTAGCGGTAAAAGAATATAATAATGTTGCTGTTTCCGAAGTAAACACGGACAAGAATCCGAGCATTCGGAACCAATATCATCTGAAAGGAAAATACGATGCTAAGGTTTCTGTTATCTTTTACAATAACGGAACATTATTGGTACAAGGATGTATCACGTCATTTTATGTAGAATTTATAACCGAAGTGTTGCAAGCTATATCTTCCATTCCTTCCGAAGCCATAGAAGAAGTGTTTGCTATCCAAGCACGTGCGGGTTATGTATTAGACAACGACCTCGGCAAGTATATTGGCAACAGGGAGCATATTGATGGTAGTGTGATAGAAAACTTTATCAATACCTCTATCAATTTGGCTAACTCTGCGGTTAAGGTGGACGATTATGGATGTTATACTTTTGGTATTTTGAAAGCGTTGGATGCGGTATTACGCACCCGTCTTTTGGAAGATGCGCCTGATTTTGACGAATACGGGACATATTTTCAGAAAAATAATAGTGGGGCGTATTGCTTTAAAAGTGGTATCGGAACGTATGACAACAATCAGCATTTGAAGCAGGCTTTGGAACGGGGTTACTCATTCTTCAATCAGCATAGGCATTCGACATTCCATGTGGATAGCTTTAATGTAGAGACAAGTAGAACCCTTGAATACGATGAAGCCGTAAACATTATTAAGGACTGCCTTGTTATTATTAATAATATATGTAATAATTGGTAAAATGGAAAATAAAGAATTTCAAATAATCCCCTTGCAAGGACGGAGCTTGTTAGTGGTTATTTTATCGTCAGAAATGACGAACCACTACTGGAAAGAGCTTCAGACTGAATTGGCAAATCTCAACATTGCCGATGCAGAGGTCTATTTTGATTTTCTGTACCGTAATGGATTAAAAAATAGATTCTTTAAGTCTGAACTTAAAGGGATAATGTTAATTGCCAATTCTTTGAAAAAATGTGAAGCTCCCAAAGAATATATCAAGGTGGCAGATACCTTTTTTGCTTCACATTCTAAATGGATTGACAGTAGTGTATTGTCTTCTTTTCAAAAAATCTTTTATAAAAAGAGAATTATTGACACTCAGTCATTGACAGCGGCATTGTAATGCTTGTCAGTTACACATGATATAACAAAGGTGCATCATTGATGCACCTTTGTTTGTTTTATACCTCAAATTCAGGCAATGGTGTTGCCTGAATTCAATATTCTTTTGCCATTCAGGATATTTCCGTTATCTTTGCACCAGTAGAACCTGCCAAGCCTCTTGATAATGCTCAAATCGGCGGGTCGTTTTTTATTCTACTTTAGAATACCGTTATAATGAAATTATAATTAACGAATAGGACGATAATGAAAAAACAGACTATTCATTCGGGCGAAAGGCAGGCTGACTTCATCTTGACATTGAACAAGCTGGAGATCGGTACGTTGTCGTATGCCGATAATGTTTGGTTTTTCTCCTACTCGGAAGAGTTCAAGAGGCAGAGGGATATTCTGCCGCTGGTGAATTTCCCTACCGTGGATAAGGAATACACCTCCAACGAGTTGTGGCCCTTCTTCGTTTCTCGCATACCGAGCCGGGCACAACTCCAAGCTCCCAAAGATACGGAAAGGAATGACTTGGTTTCATTACTGAAACACTATGGTCGCAAGACGATTGCGAACCCGTATCAGCTCATTCCGGCTTAAAAAGGTAACATACTTGCCCCGCTTCCCGTCTGTTCAGCGCGCTCAGGGCAAGTCTTCTATAAAAGTGCAGCAACCGGTTGCTGCACTTTTGCTATATATTCCTTTGCCATTCAGGATATTTCCGTTATCTTTGCACCAATAGAACCTGCCAAGCCTCTTAACAATGCTCAAATCGGCGGGTCGTTTTTTTTACAACCCGTTATTCTTTCCTGAATGACCCAAGCCACTTTTCAGTGGCTTTTGCTTTTCATCATCATACCTTCCCGTACACCGTCCTCATTTTCCCGTCCACCTGCACCTTGTTTGACCGCACGATCCAAGCCCCGCCGTCATGCAGCCCGCACTCCAGCGCCTTCTCGCCGCCGCCGACCAGTACCGGAACGGTTGTCACCGTGATTTCGTCCGCCAGCCCGTTATCCAAGAGCAAAGCCCCGATTTCCTCACCGTAAGCCACCACCGTACCGTCACCGTCCTCCTTCATCCGTTTCAGCTCCGCCACAGCATCCTTTTGGATGAACTTCACCCGTTCATTCTCCGTCAGGTCGATGCAGCCGTTCGTCACGACCAAAGTCTCTTTCGCCGTGATCGGCCAGCCTAAATGGTTCAGGTAAATGCGCAGGTAAGTCTCTTCGTCAATCAGCACGCAGCCGGAGGCATCCACCGCCGCATCAAAATGCTTGTCCGAGGGAACCGGGCAACCGTCGATGGACTGGTACACGTGCAAGGTAATCTGTTTCATATTCAATGTGTTTTAAAGGATTATGCCCGCCTCGCACCAAAAAGAACAGCGTGAACTCACGCTATCCCGGAATAGAGGCACTGGTATACCCGACAAACAGAATAGGTAAGCGCACGCCGTATTAGAATACAGCATGTGCATTACACCATCCGTCTTGTTTGTCAAAAATTACCAGTTTCCTATCCCAAGACGTTCAGCGAACGTACAATATGTATATCAACCCCTGCTTGTTTCCAAGCCGGGTATGAATTTTCTATTATATAAGGACGGCAATCTGCCCGTCAGGGCATTCTCCGCCGTACTCAACGCAAAGATAGTGAAACTTCCCGAATAACAAAACAATAGCCCTGCCTAATCTCACGAACGGGCAGGGCTTCAACCACTATGGATGCGAAACAATTACCGTTTTCACGGCAATAATCCCCTTTTCTTGCGTTTCGCCTCTTTTTGGGCTTCCTTCTCCGCCCGTTTCGCTTTCCGCTCCTCCACGGCGGCGAACTGGTTGCGGATGAACTCGTGCACGTCCTTCACCCGGTAGAACACCTTGCCGCTGATGGTGAAGTACGGCAGCACCCCGATGGCTCGGTAGCGTTGCAGCGTCCGTATGCCCACTTTCAGCAGCAGGCACAGGTCTTGGTTGTCCAGCACTTCCTCGCCGTCCAGTTGGCTGTTCTTTTTCAGCACCCGTTCCAGCAGCTTCTCCGTCCGCTCGAAGTGTTCCATGATGCGCATCATCCAGCCTTCAAACTCTTCCCGGTCTGTGTACATAGCAATCTCCTTCCTTCTCTATGATTTCCTTTTCCCGCATGTAGCGGATATAACCTTTCGCCGTGCGCTCCTTCACGTCCAGCGTTTCCTGAATCAGCTCGCACAGCTCGATGTAGCCGTACTTCTCCTGCCGGGCGAACGCCTCCCGTGCCATTTCCGCCAGCTCCTTCTCCTTGCGCTTCTCCTTCTCGGCACGGGGCTTTTCACCCACATAGACGGGCATCCCCGCCTGCTTGTCCCAGCGGAACTGCATCAGCGGAATATCCAGCGGGCTGCCGTCCCGTACTTTCAGCGCCTTCACCACCGATATCTCCGGGTTCTCGTCCTTCTCTATCGAGAGGATAGCCGCCGACTTGCGTTGCAGCTCGCTGCCCAAGTGTCCTCGTAGCTTCAACCCGTTCGGGACGAAATGCACCACGGCGGCGATGCACGTGCGGTAAATCCCCGCCAGCCGGTAAATCTCGTCAATCAGCGCCACGCTCTCGCCCTCGTCGTTGGCGCAGCGTATCAGGTCGGCGACCCCGTCGATGACGACCAAGTGGATGCCCCCGTGCAGGTAGTGGTACTTGTCCATGCTCTGCACGATGGCGGTCAGCCGCTCGTTCCTCGACATTCCCGTCAGGCAATACACGTGCAGGTACTCCGGCATCCGTTCCCGCCCGGCACGCCGCAGCAGCCGCCCCGTGTTCTTGTAGAGCTGTTGCTCGCTCTGTTCCGTGTCGTACAGCAGCACCGCACGCCCTTTCCGGTTCGGTTCGACCCTGACGCCCAAGAGGTCGGCATCCGTTCCCCGCTCCATGATCGCCCCGGCGACCAGTGCGGCGGTGTAGTTGCTCTTGCCCGTCCCTTCGCCTCCCGTGATGCAGAGGATATTCTCTTCCGATCCTAACGGCACGTCCCCGGCGGTCACGATGGCAACCGCCTGCTGCGGCGGGTGGTCGTAGTCTATCTCGCACGATTTCAGCACCGCCATCGTGTCGCCGTACAGCGTGTCGAGCAGTTTGAGGAACAGCCCCATCAGTTCCTCCCGTGTGTGCCCGGCTCTGAAATAGTCCGTCACGTCCTTCTCCGCCTTCGTCCCCGGCAGTGGCAGCACCAACCGCTTCACCCCGTACTCCGACAGTTGCTCCCGGTGCCTCTCCGAACACTCCAGCCCCGTCTTGTCGGTATCGTACAGCAGGACGATGTGCTTGAAGCGATAGACCAGCTTGCGGACGGTCTTCGCAGGTATCACCGAGGTCTCCGAGTTGAAGCAGATGGCATGGAAGCCGTGCGCCGCCAGCGTCAGCACGTCCTTCTCGCCGCCCGTCAGGAAGAGCAGGTCGCTCTTCGAGGGCAGTTGCTCCAGCCCGAAGCAGTAGTTGTCGCCCGTGTGACCGCCATAGACGAAGCGCACCTCCGACATCGGGCGGTACACCTTCACGCCCCATTTCCCCTTGTACCCGAACATCGGTTCCGCCGGGGTGGAACTGAAGCCGAACGCCTTGCCCTCCCTCGTCTCGCCCCGGTACTCCGAGAGCGACACCGCCCCGTAGCGGTGCAGCGTTTCCGGCGTGATGCCCGATGCGCCCCAGTAGGCAAGCTCCCCCTCCGTGAAGGGCTTCTCCACCGCCCGGTAGGGCTTCGGTTCGGGACGTTCGGGGAACACAGCCGTTTCCCCCGTGTCCGTGTCGGTTTCCCCCGCAAATCCTCTCGCACCGCCCTTGCTGCCGCCCGTTTCGTTCACCCTCATGCTTGGCACGAGCCGCAGCGTCCGGCTGTTTCCGTTCCGCAGGTCGGCATCGTTCGGGCTTTCCCCGTCCAGCCCCAAGCACAGCTCCCGGTTGATGGTGTGCAGCACCTCCACGAAGTCGGCGGCGTTCCGGCAGTCCAGCCCTTTCAGCCTCGCCACGAGGAAGAAGCAGTCGCCCGAAAAGTCGCCGTTGCCGAAGTCCTTCATCCGGTACGTCCCGCTGCGGCGGTCATAATAGACGTTGCACGACGCCTTGCTGTCGGCGTACAGCGGGTTCAGGAAATTTCTGCCCACCCGCCATTTCACGGGCAGGTAGTGGCGGAACACGTCCAGCCCGTTACTCGTCCTTGCCAGTATCTCTTCCTTTTTTACCATAGCTGTTGCTTTTTCGGTTACGCAGGGGATGTCCCGCTATCATCCGGTCAATCTTGTCGGCGGGCGTTTCCACCATCCACCGCTCACGCAGGCTCTCCACCGCCCGCCGGGGGTAGCGTATCTGCCGCTCTATCATGGAATAGGGGATGATATGCTTCTGGCGGTAGCGTTGCAGGGTGCGGGGACTGATGCCCAATGTCTCGCACACCTCCTTGTGCGTCATCCACTTCGGGTCGGCTTTCCCGCCCCCGGTTGTGCCCCGTTCCGCTTCCTCTTTCCGCTTGCGCTCCGTTTCCTCCCGTTCGCCGGAGGCTTCCACGTAGGCGGCTATCTTCTCGATTTTCTCCACGAGCAGGCGGTAGGCGTTGCTCTCGATGCTCATTACTTCCATATTCGTTATATTTTTTAGGTTTCTGCCGCAAATGTCGCCCTGTTCGTTGGTTTTTCCTGCCACTATATCAGCACCTTGGCAAAGATTTTTTTCCGATGCGTATTTCTCTTCATCCTCTTTTTTTTACCCTCTCCGAAGCAAAAAAGAGCGTCCGAAAGGCTCTTTTCTGCCTTCCGGACGCTTTCTTTTCACTTCCTGCCGCCTCTGCCGCCCCGTTGCCAACTTGCTGCCGACTTGCCTATCACTTACTATCCATGTCACGCATCTTTTTCAGCAGTTTCTCCTTCATTTCGTCCAAGAACGCTGTCGGGTTCTGTTGCCCCCGCAGCCTGCCGAAAGCGTGGTACACGTTGCCCAGCTCCACGTGGAAGCACTTCTCGAACAGCGCAGCCAGTTCCCCAATCTCGGCGTTGCCCTCGTCCACGCTTCCCGTGGCGTAGATGCCATAGACGAGCTGTATGGCGGCGATTTTCGTGCCCGTCCAGCGGTGTTCCTTCTCCCGTTCCGTTTCCATGTCCGTCCCTTGCGCCGCACGCTCCATCCGGCGGCTCAGGTGTACCAGCAGCATCTCCACCGAAATCAGCCGTGCCGCCAGCACGTCGTAGCCCGTCGAGAACTCCCCGTCCTCGTCCAGCACGAAGCTGCCGCTTTCCGGGCTTAGCTCGCCCTTCGCACGCAGGAAATAGTAGTTGTCCCGGTAGGTCGCCCCGCTGTGGTAATACTGGTAGAAGGGCAGGTAGCGTTCCATCATCCGCTCGGCACGTTCCATCGCCTTGTAGTAATACGGCTCGGCGGCACGCAGGCATCCGGGACATCCGCTCTCTATCTGGTACACCCGGTAATAGTACAGCAGCCTGCCCGTCAGGGCGGGCTTGTAATACTTGAAGTAGAGGATTTCCTTCGCATCCTCGGCGAACGGGTGCGAGAGCGCGTACTCCTTCAGTTCCCGGTTCTTGCCTCTCAGGTACGTTACCATTTCACGGCAGGCGCCAATCACCTCCTTGCCGTCCATGTCGGCGGCTGTGGTCGCCATGCGCTGTTCCACTTCCCGTAACAGCCCGTTAAAATATTCTTCCATTATAAATTTGTTTCTGATTGTTTATAAGGGCGCAAAGTTAGCCTGCCACCGGGGAACGGGCATTCTGAATCTTCACCGCCGGATTCGTATTCTCCGCCAATCGACTTGGAAGGTCGGGCTTTCACGGCAATTTTGAACAAGGAAGTCTAAACGCTCTTGACGCACCGGGCGATTTCCCGGATTTCGGTAGGTGTCGCCTTCAGGTGCTTATGGCAGAAGTCGCACAGGTAATTCGGGCTGGCGAAGCCGCACACTTCGGCAATCTCTTGGAAAGGCATGTCCGTGTCTGCCAGCAGGGAGGTCACGTGCGCCTTCCGCTGTTCCGTCAGCCAGCGGTGCGGGGTCATGTTCAGTTCCTCCTTGAACCGCCGCCCCAGCGTGTTGACCGACATGCCGCACTCCCGTGCCAGCTCCTCCACGTTCCTCACTTTGGGCAGTGCCAATGCAATCTCTTCCCGGAACGAGCAGCTCCGCAGGTGCGGCAAGTACCTTTCCGCCTCCTGCAACTCCGCCCCGCTGAACATCGGCTGTATGCCCTTGCGGTACTCCGACGCCCGTTCACGGCGGAATCTGAACAGCAGCCCCGCCAGACGGCTGTACAGCCCGTTCAGGTGCGGGTATTCGTCGTATGCGTTGATAGCCGCCTGCATCCGGCACAGGAAGAGGAAACCTCCGGTGTCCCTTTCCCTGAAATACGCCTCCGCCGTTTCCATCAGGAAGTCCATCGAGCCGCCATGACGGTGGTAGGCGACCAGCACCAGCAGTCCGGCTTCCTCCCGTACCCGGTACGAAAGGAGGGGACGGTGCTGCCGCAGCAGTTCCACTAGTCGCACCATCCGCTCACGGTTCTGTGCGAGCCGTTCCGCAGCGATCCATGTTACCGGGCGCTCTACATCCGTTTGCGGCAATGCCGCCCGCACCCTTTCCATCCACTCCCGCCATCCCTCCCGGATGGCTTCATTCATTAGAATTTGTATAAGATTCTGTTCCATTTTGTTTTCATCTTAGCAGTAAACAATATAAATCTTATACAAAATTACAAATTTTTGCAATGAACGCCCTGCCGACACCTTGATGCCGGTTACGATACATCCTTTTAGTACAAATTTGGATTTACCCCGTGGCTTCGGATTTTACACCACCGATTCAGAAATTCAGTCACGAAAAACAGAAAGGCTGTCCCGTTCCACGGGATATTTCCCCTCCCGTATCTCCTGCAACCTTTCGATTAGCGTCTGCTCCTTGGGATGATTCTTTTGTTCCTCTATAATGGAGAAAGATGCGAGGCTGGCGATAATATACAGCCAGAACAGGCATTGACCGAGCAGTTTCCGGTATTTGCCCATTCTCTCGTATTTCTCCTGCATCGCTTTCAGCTTCGGAGGGCGGTAATACAGCTTTCTGGCAATCCAGATAAAAGGGACGAGCATCGCTGCCGCCCACAGATAGGCAACCGGGTTGAACCTGCTCCATTCCACCATGCCCATCAGGGAAGAGAACCACCCCGTCAGCATATCCCATCCCCATATCTCGAACAAAAGATGGAGAGCCATCAGGTTAAGAAACCACAACAGAGCCATCGTCCACATGGCATTTGAGACAGCCGCCTCGTTTTTCCGTACACGTTTGTTCTTGTTCCAAAAGTAATACATCCAGTATGCCAGTTCCTTGAACATAGATTCCTCCTTTCCTTGTTTTCCGCTTTCTTATCCCGTCACGAAGAACAGCAACAAGGAGCATCCCGTTGCGACAGCAACAATCAGCCCCAGCCAGAAACGGAAACTCTTTTCGCCCAGCGTTCCCAGCCAGAAATTCCCGCCCCAGTTTCCCGGACGGGCATACGTCCACCGCCATCCGCAGACAATCCCCACAAGCCACAGCAGCAGGATTCCCGCCACAATCAGGTAGCCATACCTCGGATGCGCCTGCAACCACTCCGGCAGACCCTCCATAAACTCGCTTATCTTATCGTACCATTCCATAGCTGTACACGTTACACGGGCAACAATCAGACATCAAGGCTGAAAGTGCGATAAGCAAAAATAGCGAAAAGTCCGATTACCCGGAAAAGATTCGCCGCAAAATCTTTCCCGTGTGGGAGAAAATCGTTTTATTTGCATGGATATAGCCGCAGCGTATGAAGACAACCGCCCCACATAAAAGAGACAACCAGCCGAAGGCTCCCGGCTTCCTCGACCACATCTTTTACTGGCTATGGTATTACACCCCCTCCGGCGGGATGCCTGACCGTAGTTTCGTCAGTATCTCCCTTATCCGGCTCGTCTTTCTGTTCCTGCCTTTTGCTGTTGCCGCACAGTTCATCAGTGACGACACCCTTCTGCACGTGTACCTGCTGACCGAAGGACACCCGGAAGCCTATCTGACGATACTTCCTTTTGCCTTTTTCGTTCTATGGGACATGTACCGCTACAAGGAAAAGACATACCTCGCCGTGCAAGCCTACTACGAACGTTCGGGAGGCATGGAGCGCCTGCGCCACCGCCGCCGTTTCCGGCTCTGTATTGCCGCCACAATCCTTGCCGTCGTCCTTGACGTATGGCTGTTCACCCTTTACCAAGACCGTTGCATAGCCATCTTCCGGGAGTTCTCCCCCTGAAATATCAAATCCACCTCATTTACAGTAACTTAAAAGAACATCGGTGCAAGTCCCAAAACAGCCCTGTGTGACTGGTGCAAGGTGCAGCTATATTTATATATATAGCTGCACCTTGCACCACCGAAATACACACTGAAAATCAACAATTTACACTTCAAGTAAAAACACCAGTGCAACCCCGTTTTTTGCACCTCGTCTTTTCCTTCTCCTTTTCTTGTTTTCTCCTAATCCCGAAAAACAAAAATTCCCCGAATTATTTCCTTTTTTCGTCCCAAATTCGTATATTTGTACCAGTTCTAAGAGCAGAGCGAAGCAACGCAAAGAAACCCGCACCGCTACCAAATCGCTACCAGTTACCGAACTTCCTGCTCTTTACGTCTTATCAATCAACCGATTAAAAAAAACTCGTTGTTTTTAGAATAAAACAAAAAAACAAACGACATTGAATCCCAAGAATGTTACCCACAATGAACTTAAAGCATTATTTCATAGCAATAACACTTTGCGCCCTGTACATATTAAACTTGATGGGGTGCAAGAACCAGCAAGACGCGAACGAAAAGGACTTACTTACCATCCACATCAAGGATTACGAGAATAAAGTCATTCCGCGTCCTGCCGTCATATCAAGTATCGACACCATTGCTTTAAACACCTGCGGTAATTTCATGGGAGACATCAAAACCGTATGCATTTCAGACTCCATGGTGTATGTGTTGGACAGAGCCAATACCGTATGGGCTTTCAAATTCCCTTCAGGCGATTTCGTCAAACGCATCCGGAACGTGGGACATGGAAACGGAGAATACGTTTCTGCCTGGGCCATGACTTTGGGAGATAGCCTTTTGTTCTTAATGGACTTTGACACAAAAAGCATATTGGCCTATGATGCAGTCCTCAATTACAAGTCGTCATTCCGCTATGGATTCCCTGCCATGGATTTCATAAAAGTCAAAGACGGCTTCCTTTTCCTGAACTTGTTAGCGACTGAGAAGTTGCATCGCATTGTGCATACCAACAATCTGGGGGAAGTACAACAAAGCTATTTGCCATCCAAAATGAGTTTGGACATGATTTACAATGAAACCTCTTTTGTCCGGGATAAAAACGGGGAGGTTTACATCTTCCCTCCGTTTTCCAATGAAATATACCGTTGGACTTCCGGAGGACCAAAACCGGCATTCCGAACAGATTTCGGTAGAAATACCGCCAAAGACAATGTGAAATCAAGTTATGACATCACGGAATCCGAAAGAGCCTTCAACACCGGCTTTTTCATTGTAGACCACCATATAATAAATAACTTTTACCACTCAGGGAAAACTTATTACTCATTCTACAACATGAAAAATGGAAGACAACACCAAGGGTATGCAGACACGACAGAGGTCATACCGTTTGCACCCCGATGGCAATCCTCCAATGGTCTGATAGGCTACATACTTACCAATGACTATGACAAGTGGAAGCCTCAAAAGGACTCTTGTGATGCCGCATTGTTCGTTTTCCATTTGAAGTAACACGATTGAGCCAAAGATGGTTTGCAAAGTGTCTTCCAGCAAGACAAAAGGGCCAACCCCCAACTGCCCTCCAATCCCATGTTGCACACTTTCCTTTTGGACGAAAACAACGAGGTGTTGGTAGTAGGAAACCCTTTGGAAAATGAGAAAATAGAGCGGATGTTCTGGAGAACCGTGAAGGAAAAGTTAGGAACTGGACAAAAAGAAAAAGCCAATGATTAATGCCCCACACGCATAAAATTCATCTTTTCATCCGAAAAAACTGTGATTTTGTTTGCATACAAAGAAATTCTCTGTATATTTGCAACCATAAAACAAAACAAGAAACAAACCAGACAATGTTCTTAAATAAAAATACATATTGGTGGTGGCGTAACTCAAGACCTGAAAAGTCGTGAGGAGATAGCCTTATATGTATCATCAACCACATACCAATGTGAAGACATGGAGGCCTGTCGTACTTACGGCAGGGCTCTTTTTTATACCCTTTTTCCCAAGAACAAACAAACGAACCAAAATACAAATGAAGATGAAAACTTATCATGTAAATGAAGAAGGCTATTACGGTAATTTCGGCGGCGCATACGTCCCCGAGATTCTGTATAAAACCGTAGAAGATTTGCGTAAGGCATATCTTCCCATCCTTGAGAGCGAAGCATTCCGCAAAGAATACCATGCGCTGCTGAAAGATTATGTAGGCCGCCCCTCGCCTCTCTACCATGCACGGAGACTGAGCGAAAAATACGGTTGTAAACTCTACTTGAAACGGGAAGACCTCAACCACACCGGCGCTCACAAAATCAATAATGCCATCGGACAAATCCTTTTAGCACGGAAAATGGGCAAAACGCGTATCATTGCCGAGACCGGTGCCGGGCAACACGGTGTGGCCACCGCTACGGTCTGCGCCCTGATGAACATGCCTTGCCGAGTCTACATGGGAGCGACGGACGTGGCAAGGCAACACGTCAACGTAGAACGCATGAAAATGTTGGGTGCCGAGGTTTATCCGGTAGAAAGTGGTAACAAAACATTGAAAGATGCCACGAATGAGGCCATCCGCGACTGGTGCTGTCATCCGCAAGACACCTTCTACATCATCGGTTCCACCGTAGGGCCACACCCCTATCCCGACATGGTGGCCCGCTTGCAAAGCGTCATCAGCCGTGAAATCAAGGAACAGCTCTTGGAAAAAGAAGGACGCAATTATCCGGACTACCTGATGGCTTGTGTCGGTGGAGGGTCGAACGCCGCCGGTACCATCTACCACTACATCGACGACGAACGGGTTAAAATATACCTCGGCGAGGCCGGAGGCCACGGTATCGACAGCGGAGAGACCGCAGCCACGATACATTGCGGTTCATTAGGCATCATCCATGGAAGCCGCACGTTGGTCATACAGGACGAAGACGGGCAAATCATCGAACCCTATTCCATCTCTGCCGGTTTGGATTATCCAGGTATCGGCCCGTTACATGCCAACTTGGCACAAGAGCACCGGGCCACAGTCATGGCTGTCAACGACGACGAAGCTTTACGGGCCGCATACGAACTCACCCGCCTGGAGGGTATTATTCCGGCCTTGGAATCGGCACACGCACTCGGCATGCTCCCACGAATGAAATTCAGGAAAGAGGATGTGGTCGTGCTGACGGTCAGCGGACGGGGTGACAAAGACTTAGACACCTATCTGGCCCACCGCTACGACGAGAATTTAGAATAATAAGGCATCTCATACAAATCCATAAGAAACTCTATGAATACATTTCATTACAGCACGGCTTGCCGACAAATCCTCGGCGACCTCTATACACCGGTCAGCACCTATTTGAAAGTGCGCGACCTTTATCCACAAAGTGCCCTGATGGAGAGTTCCGATTACCATAGCCATGACAACAGCCGTTCGTTCATCGCCCTGAACCCGATAGCCAGCATCGACATCAGCCATGGCACCGTGACCGCCCAATATCCGGACGGTACGCAGGAATCCCGCGAAATCAATGAAAACTATCCGGCCGAACAAGCCTTCAACGACTTTTTATCACGCTTCACCGTGACAGGCGACAAACAGGAGTTTTGCGGCCTCTATGGTTACACGTCCTTCAATGCGGTCCGGTATTTCGAACACATAGAAATAAAAGATTGCATGCAGGAAAAGAACGACGCACCGGACATCCTTTACATCTTATATAAATATGTCATTGCTTTCGACCACTTCAACAATACCATGACGTTAATCGAATTGGTGGAAAATCATGAACCGGATACTCTCGACGAACTGGAACGCGTCATCCGAAACCACAACTTTGCCACCTACGATTTCCGTCCTGTTGGTGAAACCTTCAGCACGCTCACGGACGATGAACATAAAGCCAACATCCGCCAAGGCATTGCCCACTGCTTACGGGGCGACGTGTTCCAAATCGTATTGAGCCGCCGTTTCGTACAACGGTATGAAGGAGACGACTTCAAGCTCTACCGCGCCCTGCGCAGCATCAATCCCAGCCCCTACCTGTTTTATTTCGACTTCGGGGGATTCCGCATTTTCGGTTCCTCACCCGAAACACATTGCCGCATAGAAGGACGCCACGCTTATATCGACCCGATTGCAGGCACGACAAAACGTACCGGCAACGCCGATACGGATGCACAAAATGCAAACTACCTGAAAAACGACCCGAAAGAAAACGCCGAACACGTCATGTTGGTAGACCTGGCGCGGAACGACCTGAGCCGGAACTGCCACGACGTGAAAATGGACTTCTACAAAGACATGCAATATTACAGCCATGTCATCCATTTGGTGAGCCGTGTAAGCGGTACGTTGGATGACGAAGCCGACCCTGTCAAGACGTTCATCGACACCTTCCCGGCCGGTACGCTCTCCGGCGCACCCAAGGTCCGTGCCATGCAACTTATCAGTGAACTGGAGCCGCACAACCGAGGAGCATACGGCGGTTGCATCGGGTTCATCGGATTGGACGGTTCCCTGAACCAGGCCATCACCATCCGTACGTTTGTAAGCCGTAACAACGAGTTATGGTTTCAAGCCGGAGGAGGCATTGTGGCCAAGAGCGACGAAGATTACGAGTTACAGGAAGTCAATAACAAACTGGGAGCTTTGCGCCATGCCATCCAAATGGCAGAACGCTTGTGAAGCTTTCCGCATACATTCAGAATTATGAAAGCAGTCATCATTGATAATTACGATTCTTTTACCTACAATTTATATCATCTGATACGTGAAACCGGCACGGATACTACGGTGCTGCGTAATGACGCATTCGACTTGAAAGATATTGAGGCATACGACAAAATCATTTTAAGTCCGGGCCCCGGCATTCCGGAAGAAGCCGGACTGCTATTAGACGTCATCCATACTTATGCCGGACGAAAGCCGATACTTGGCGTATGCCTCGGACATCAAGCCATCGGCCAGGCTTTTGGTGCACAGCTCGTCAACCTGTCCGATGTGTTCCACGGCGTACAGACTCCTTGTTTCCAAACGGAAAAAGACTATATTTTTCAAGGCATCCCCAAGCAATTCCCCGTGGGACGTTACCATTCGTGGGTAGTGTCGGACGACGGTCTGCCTTCCTGTCTCGAAGTGACAGCGGTCAGCCCAGAAGGACAAATCATGGCGCTGCGCCACCGCGAATACGACATCCACGGCATACAGTTCCATCCGGAATCCGTACTCACCCCGAATGGACGAGCCATCGTGGAAAACTTCCTCGGGCACACCTTGTGTCCATAAATGATGTTTTACGACATGTTTCCATTTATTTCATGTGCCAAATATTTGTAGTTTACTTATTACTACATATATTTGGCACAAGTATACATATGTACGACTGACTATTTATTTCTAAAAAATCGGCATAAGGCGCAAAGAAAAGCAAAGTTCTACTTAAAAACAAGCAGGTCAGCATCTTGGATGCAGAGCGGCGAAAAGCAGATTTCGGCGTAAAACACCTCGAAATACGTCTTTCGGACAGCGTTCAGCTACTAAATAGCTACCAGTCCACGAAGGCGGCGAATAACGCCTAACAAGTTCTGTTTCATCATATTGCATTATTTTACATAGCTCTTGGTAACGAATAAGTAACTACCTTTAGAAACGAAAATTTTAGAGTTATGGAAACAAAGAGAAGTACGTTCAAGACCTTGTTCTACATCAAGAAAACAGCCGTCAGGAACAGCGACGGCAAGGCTCCCATCATGGTACGCATCACCATTGACGGCAAGGAAACCGTGTTCAGTTCCAAGCTGTTCGTCACCCCCGGCTTGTGGGAAAGCGGCAAGGCGAAAGGCAAGTCCGCCGAGGCTACCGGGATAAACGAACAGTTGAAGGAAGTCACAACCCGGCTCACCAACCACTACCACCGCATCCTCCGGGAAGAGGACTTCGTCACCGCCGAGAAGCTGCGCAACGCCTTTCTCGGCATCGGCGTGATGGAGAACTGCATACTGAAAGACTTCGAGAACATGAACAAGGAGTTCGGGGCGATGGTCGAGAAAGGGCAGCGTGCCAAGTCCACCTATAACAAGTACCTGACCGTTTACAGCCATTTCCAGACCTTCCTCTGGGAGAAGAAGAAACGCACCGACATGGCGTACAAGGAGCTGACGAAGGAAATCATAACCGACTTCGACAAATACCTGCGTGTGGAGAAAGGGCTGTGCGGCAACACCCTCTGGATATACACCATGCCCCTGCTCAGCCTGACCGACAAGGCTTGGCGGCGTGGCATCGTCCGCACCGATCCCTTCGGTGAGTACAGCCTCGAAATGCAGGAGACCGACAGGGGCTACCTCACGGAGGAGGAGCTGCGCACGCTGGCGGGCACGGTCTTCGTCAAGAAGCAGACCAACCTCGTGCGTGACATGTTCCTCTTCGGCTGCTTCACCGGGCTTAGCTACATTGATATAAAGACGCTCACCCACGACAAGATACAGCGCATGGACTTCGACGGCGAGGAATGGATCATCACCCGGCGCACCAAGACACGTGTGTCGAGCAACGTGCCCCTCATGGAGATAGCCAAAGAGTTAATCGAACGCTACAAGGGGCTTGCCGGGGGCGACCTCGTCTTCCCCATGCCCAGCAATAGCACGTGCAACAAGCACCTCAAACGGATCGCCGAAGCCTGCGGCATCCGCAAGGACATCGGATTTCATCTTTCGAGGCATACCTTCGCCACAACCGTCTATCTCTGCAACGGCGGCACGATAGAGGCGCTTTCCAAGATACTCGGTCACAAGCACATTTCCACTACCCAAATCTACGCCGAAGTGACCAACCGGATGGTCAGCTCCGACTTCCGGGCTATCTCCGACAACCTCGCCGCCATGCAGCGGAGCGTGCTGGAGAAGAAGGACAAGGGCAAGGGCAAGGGTGGGAAACGGGTACGGGAGCGTGCCGCCCTGCGTGAGACGGCTTGACGTCCCCGGTGCAAAACACGGCAAAGGCAGGAACCCCAAATGCGGTATTCCTGCCTTCGCTGCATATTCCGATGCACACCCCCGTGCGTTTATGTTGGGCTTTTCCCTCGTTTGCGCTTTCGCCGCATATCCACGTAGTTCTCTTCCAGCATACGCAGCAAGTCCGACTGGCGGTAGAGCGTCTTGCCCGGCAGCGATATGTACGGGATAAGCCGCTGCGTGCGGTAGTCCTGCAACGTCCTCGGCGTGATATGCAGTATCCTGCACACGTCCTCGCCCGTGAGATAGACCTCGCCGTTCATCGCCGGGCGGAAATGCGCCGTCACCGTGTCGATGTACCGCATCCCCTGTTCCAGAGCCTCGAAGTACGCCCGTACCTCCTCCGTCTCTTTCGTTATCACTTCCATCTCACTCGTCCCCCGTCATTTCCCGGCTCATGGATTCCACGAACGCCTCCACGTCCTCCGTCCGGTAGTAAATCTTGTGGTTAATCTGGCTGTACGGCAGCAGCCCCCGGTCACGGTAGGTCTGCAACGTCCGCTTGCTGATGCCCAGCTTCTCGCACACGTCCGCACCGTCCATCCAGTTCATCTTTTCGGGCGGGCGGTAACGGGCGCAAAGCTCCCTCACGTGCTTCGAGAAGCTGCCGAACCGCTCTTTCATCTCCTCGAAGGTCTTTTTCTCGATACTTACTATTTCCATTGCGTTGATACGTTTTTCGTTATACACCGGCAAATATACCGCTCTCTACATGCTTATGTACCGAAACCGTACCGTTTGTCCTCGTTTTGCTCCACGTTCGTAGCCTTGTCACGCTCCGGGCGGTGAAAAGCAGGGAGAACTCCTGCATAAACGCACGCTATCCTGCATATTTTCCGCCGCTTTCGTTTGCCGTTTACCGGATATTCGCCATATTTGCGCAGAACCAAACCCTGAAGCATGATGGAAGAGGCTGTTTTTGTCGGGCAGTACACCTTTCTGGTGACGCCCCAAGTGTTCGAGGAAGAGGAGCGCATCTTGGGCAAGATCGCCCGCCGCCTGCGCTGCGAGTACGTTATCCGTTTCGAGGACGACGGCAAGTTCTATTTCCTGCTAGAAACCCGTTCCGGCTACGAGGAGCACTTCGCCCGCTGCGGCTGGTACATCGTCAGCCAGACCGACTTCAACAGCCGCCTGACCATCGGCATGGGCTTGTACGAGAGCGGGCACTTGGCGGGCTTCATGTATCGGCTCGACTCCGGCAGCGAGGACGAGGCACGGATGTGGAACAGCATACTGCTGTTCACCTTCTTCCACGACTTCCGCAAGGCGTTCTTCCCGCTCGACAACCGCTTTCAAGGCTTCTTCCGCTTGGACGGCAGCCTGTGCCTCTATCTCTACGACTATTGCCCCGTCCGCCGCAATGACAAGATCACATTCGAGGGTAAGAAAATCTCAAACGCCGTCTATCGGTTCAAGAGCGGCGAGGAAACCGACCTCTTCGTCAAGCTCTTTTCCATCGCCGCCAGCCGCATCCGGGTCATTCAGGAGAACAGGTACCGTGCCGTGCTGATACCCGTTCCGGCATCCACCCGTGCGAAGCACCGCACCCGCTACGAGGCGTTCTGCCGCAGGCTGTCGGCGGACATGGGAGTTGCCGACGGCTACGGGGCGATTACAGTCACTTATGACCGGGCGCAGTACAAGGGCACGCACGGGAACGAAGACCGCACCGCCAATCTGGAGTTCCACCCCGAATATTTCAAGGACAAATGCGTTTTATTGGTAGATGACGTGCTTACAACCGGCTCCACGTTCCTTCAGCTACGGCGCAAGCTGGTAGCGCACGGGGCAAGGTTCGTGATAGGCTTGTTTCTTGCCAAGACCATCGCTTTCGAGGACAAACAAAAATGAAAACGCTTGAAACAATAGTTCGTTAAATTATAAATTGACAATAAAAAAAGGTTAAGTCTTCTTTGTTTATCATACTAAAAACATCTAACTAAAATTAATCAATACTTATAAGTAATAGATAGCATATTGATTAAATTGATAAATAAATACCGATAATTCTCGCAACTAATCTAGAATCTAACTATAGCAAAAAAACTACTGTTAAGGTATAAATATTAGTGCCAGCATTCATCTAAAGTTTTATGCCATAACTTTATTTCAATTAATTCAGATAAACGAGGAGGTGATGTAATAGAATCAGTTACAGATGAATAGAGATCATATAATAGCATTTCCCCATTCAATGTAGCGATAGAGGTATTTGTTATCTGAATTTTTGAATTACTAAAGTAAAATTGTCCTCCAAATTTAATTCGTTCAAAATTTTCGAGCATATTGAATTCAATAATAGTTCCACTTAAAGAAGGATGAGCTAATTTATATTCACGGCTATTAAATCTTTTTACATCATCTATTGTATGTTTTTGAATACCATTGAGAATATCTAACTCTTGCATAAGTGCTTTGACCTCGTTTCTATAAATAGGAGAACTTATATTATCATGTGAAAATGGATTCAATAACCTATCTTTATAAAGCTCCAAATTGGGACATGGATTCACTAATCCAAATCGTTGACAAAATGCTCCAGAAAAAGATGTAATTAAAGCTCCAAGCATTTTATATTTAGTTTCTCCTGTACTGCCAATTTCTAAACTAAGATGAGATGGCAATATTTCAATTAGTTTTCTTTCACAATATCTTCGTAAAGAATTAAGACATGCTGCAAAATCACAATGAGAATAATGACGTTTCGCCTCTTCAAAAGGATCAATAAGATTATATTCTTTTAGCAATGGTTGAGGGTATGGCTTATTTGAAAGAGGATCTTCATACAGATTCAACGCTTTCCAACTAGAAATTTTATTTGATTTCTTTATTTCATTCAAAACCAAATGGAAGAATGCTCGATCATGCGTAAAAATAAATGTTTGAAATCGATCTGAATGCTTGAGAATCTCCTCAATAATCTTAATACGATTTCCCATATCTAAACTTATCAAAATATCATCCAATACAAGCATTTTAATACTGTCCACCCAATTTGTCTTAGTATCGGAAATGGCTAAGCGTAAGGCAATCCCCATACATGTAAGTTTTGCCTCATTAAAAAAAGATCGTGGATGAAGAATTTCTCTATTGTTATTTGGTATATTGGGAGAAGTTAGTTGTGCCTTTAGTATTATTTGGGGAATATGTACTTCTCCATCGTAATGTCGAGGGGAAGTACGTAAATTAAATTGGCATGGTTTGTAATCTAAAACAACGTCTATTTCAAAATCATACACATCATGAAGAGTGTTATTAGTCTTAATCTCTATTTCTTGTAAGAGAGTCTTTACAGCATGATTAAACTTCCCAATCATCTCCTGAAATGCAATATATCGAGCATTTTTTTGCTTAAATGTTGATTTATTTTTTTCATTACGTTCAAGAGTAGCTGGTAAAGAAAGAATATAATCCCACCATTCTTTAAAACTGACTGAATTTCTAAAAACTCCATCTAAGTCAGTAAATCCTCCCATCACAGATAAAATTGGAAAAATTTCTCGATTAAAAATCTCAAAAACTTCATTGTCTACGCTATTCCGCTTTTCAAAAAGAGATGAGAGGAATTTATAATTAATAAAATCACTTGCCATAAAAGCTTTCTGCATAAAGTCCTTCAAAGCTGAACTTGTTGCATTGGCATTAGCAAATGAATCTTCACAATCTCTAGTTGCATTAGAATCAAAATCCTTGAAAATCATCAATAGCCTTGAGTCCTCGACTGGAGTGGAATACCTATTTCTTAAGTGTTGAGAATTATTTGCATCAAAATATTTGCGTGCGTCATCCAAAGTCGGTTGTTTGAGGACACTTTGGATTATTGTAAATAAGCTCCAATATATTGAGCTTTTTCCACTTCCATTTTCACCATATAAAAGAACATTCTTTCCTTGAGGGCTAAATATAAATTCTTCTTTGAAAAATTTGAAATTCTCAATTTTTAAAGATTCAATTCTCCAATTCATAATGTTATTTTTTAGTACTGTTTAGAAAATAATAGGTAAATGCTTTAGCGTTATCTATAAGAGGATTCGATTTTGAAGAGAGAACTTTAAACATTTGCTCAAACTTCAAAAACTGTTCATTAGGAAACAAAATATCAATATTTCCTATAAGTTCAATATTGTTATTTCTAAACAATTCAGGATGATACAGCTGAAGAACCATAGATTCACAAAGCATATAGAAGAATGAAACTTTTACTTCGAAATAGCGATCAATATTAATATCATGCGTCGTTTTGTACTGGTAAAATTGCTTACTTATATACCCAAGTTTATGTTGTAGAGTTTTTTGAATAATAGGTATTTTAAAGTTCTTTAAAGCTGTTAATGTTATATTCAATGATACAGAAGATTCTGTTTCTTTTAAATATTCAAATCGAAAAACCCTAGAATTTAATAACAAAGCTAAATAACTTGAATTTATTTTCTCTGTTATTGATATTATATAACCTGACGAATTACAATGTTTGAATACATCTGAAATTAAATATTCTTTATGAAGAATTCGAGGAATAAATATAGTATTATACATATCCTCTTTATGAAGATACAACGTGTCATCATTTACGCTTTTACTAATTATAGCAAAAGTGTCTAATTTTATAAGATTAAATTCCTCATTCATATTCTATTATTAATCAATACATTTTAGATATAGATATTAGTCGAATGTATTTGATTTAGCTTACAAACATAATAAACTATTCTGTAATATCAAAATTATATCTGTGTATATGTGAATTATATGTGAGTGTGAACGTTAGATTTGAAAAAATGAAAGGTTGTTCTGTCACTGCGTCCACTCCCGACCACTCCGGCAGGCTGCATGGCCGAAGCCGGACATCGGGGCGGAAGGAGAAACGGAACACATCCGTCCGTACCGTTATCGACATATCCCTTGCCAGACCATCGCTTTCGAGGATGAACAGGAATAGCTATTTCACTTTTGCGGTAATTTCATCTATCAGGTTCGTAATTTTCTCAATGGAATACTTTTCTATCAATCTTCTGTTTGCCGCTTCTGTTTTTAATTTCTCATTGATTAATTTTAGTTGGGGCAGATCCGATTGGCAGCATTCGTTCAAGTATTCTATTTCAGTGCCATAGGAGGTGTATTTATAACGAGACTGTAAAAAATGCAAAAAGGTGTTGCGTGATTCGTTGGACAATCCCAAAATGCTTTTTGAAACCTTGTCCGCATCAGCCTCTTGGAATATTGAAGTATCCCTATAAAAACACTGTTTGCCCGGGACTACATCGTTTAATGCCAGATTCAGGCGTTCGCAAGTTTCATCCGTTAGATTTTCCAGCATGGCAGACACTTTATTAGGACATTTCTCAAATCTTTGCTCGAATAGTTTTTGAAAATATGCAACCAGTACATTCAAAATTCGATCTGAACCAATATTAGAATGATTCCTTCTTGCACCCGCATGTACTTTTGAGTTACAATTCAACAACCCCTCCATGTCGCTGATACCTTCCATCAGCCTGTCTATGGAGTGCTTGCCTTGGGCAATGATGTCTTCCTCGGATACGTGAACAAGGTTGTCGCTATATAAAACCGATAGTACAGATATAATGACAAACAATTCTTTTAAATCAACGCTTTCATCCGCAAAGTAATACCGTACCGTTTCCTCGTAATGTTTCTCGTATTCCCCGTTATCCAATCTCCAATAATCATACAGGTAGTCCCAACTGTTTAAACTTGCGTCTTCGGCAGCAAAGTATTGCTGCAAATAGGTTGTGTCAAAATACCCGCTTTCCAGATAGCAGACGATTTCATTGACGATAAAATCACTGAAAATATCCAACCGCTTGCCTATCTCTATAAAGCGGTATTTGGAGAGGATTTTTTCACGCTCTTCATTTTTTTCTTTATCAAGAAACATACCGGACAGACTATTGAACAGGCTCGCAATCCCGGTATTTCCGCCCTTATATTCACAATAAACGGCGATAAAGTTTGCCAATAGTGATGTTATAATAAGTTTGTATTTGGGAGATTCATGATAATGTTCCGGCAAAGCCATGACTATCCTGTGATAATCGTTCAGACATTGCCGAAGGACTCTTAAATTATCGAATTTAGAGGCATGGAATATCTTGATGATAAGCTCTTTGTTCTCAGACAAGAGGTTTCTGTTGTTGGCGGATATTTCGCCAATGAAAAAATCGAGTGTCTCCTCTATATTCACTTTTATCTCGAAAGTGCGCCCAATGGTCTTTTCCTTGAAATCCTTGAATTTCAAATTAGATTTTTCGCCCTCTTTTTCGGAAATCTTGTTCTCATCGCCAATGATGATGACCTTACATTTGCAATGTTCCGAAAAGTAATTGATGTATCCCAACAAGGTTTCCAGTTTTACATCACATCTTTCAAGGTCGTCAAAAATCAGAATCTTGTTTCCTTTTATTTCGGAGTTTTCTTCTTTCAACAACAAAATGGAGTCCAAGTCACAGGTTACACTTCCTTCATCCTTGCCGTCACCGTCAATGTCATATTTCAAAGCGATTTTCGAGGCGGCTTTTAATATATTCTTGGCAAGTTTCATTCCCTTGCTGTACAACCACGGGGATATTTCCTTGTTGATTTGTTCTGTGATTTGCTGAGTAGTGGTCAAACCGTATAAAGACACATAAATGGGCTGCCATTTTAACTTGTCCGCATCTCTGTTGTTTTTCAGTTGCTCCATCCATTGGCGGATGAAAAACGTTTTGCCGCACCCCCAAGCGCCTCGCAACATGATGGCATATTGCGGATCGGGTATTTCCGCATATTCATTTAAAAAGGTGAGTATGTTTTTATTCATAACCATGTTCATTAGAGGTTTCAAAGTTACTGAAAAAGAGTCATAATGTTTGGCAGCGTTCCGCCTTATTCAGTCGGTTTACTATTTGTTAGTACTGTCGATTTTATTCGTAATTCTAATATTTTTTGAGCCGCTTGATTATTGTTCTACAATTAGCGGATAATCTCTGGCAAACAATCGAACTTTGGAAAGCTTCATCCACCTATTAACCATCTTATTCTTTCTCCCAACTTTGTATTGCAAATAATTCATCAAATAGGTCGTCAGCACTTTGTCGAATCCCAATTCGATATTTTTTAGGAATTTTATGTTCATTC
>OGMK01000317.1_pt1 | contig 39544 bp, 52 predicted proteins | sample 1573151 | NCBI WGS metagenome assembly OGMK01 (sample SAMEA2581887, study PRJEB24529) | metagenome | biome: Human gut stool | place: China | collected 2011
TGGTTTATCCTTGGGGGTTCGAGTCCCCTCCCTCGCACCAAAAACCAGTACACATTGTGTGCTGGTTTTTCTTTTTGTGCGAGGGAGCAGACCTCGAACAACACTATTTATTATATAAGAAAGCGCGATGAATTCTGAGAACTCATCGCGCTTTTTCTCTTATGCGGGTAGTGGGGGTCGAACAACAAAAAATGATTGAGCGACGTCAAAAACGTATCTGCAACGCGCCTAAGCACTTGCTAAAAAGGTAGTGCGGCTGGTTTGTAGCCCATGTATTTTGCTACGTTTACAAAAAAGAGTGTTACCAAATGTGTTACCAGAATCACCCTTGAGCCTTCCTGAATGCCGCGGTGGTAGCGGCAGCAAGATCTTCCCTCTGACCGTCAAGCTCGTGCCGATACACTCCGGCAGTGTCCATGTTCTTGCTGTGACCGACCAGCATCTTCAGCTGGCTGTCGGTCAATACGCCGGATTCAATGCTGACGAAAGTGTGCCGCATCTCATACAGCGTGACCTGAGGCTCAATGCCATTGTCACGCTGGTACTTCTTCCAGCGCTTGAATAAAGCTCTCTGGTTCGGGATCTGGAACAAAGGGGTGGTATAGTTCAGCGGGATATCGGAAGCCTTCAGCAAGGCTACCTGCGCTTCGTAGGCCTCATGGGCTTCCTCGCCCATGTCAAATGAGCGAATGGCGTTTTCGTTCTTGCCGGTGGTTTCCTCATCCAACCGGTTGATGCTGCGGCGCAGATTGACCGTGTTCCCTTTGATATCACCATACCAGAGCCCTACAAGTTCACCGGGGCGTACACCTGTAGCAACTGCAAACCGGTAGGCATAGATATACTCGTCAAAGACCAGCTTGCCATAGTAAAGGCGAGTGTCCACATCAAACAGAACTTTCAAAGCGGTCGGCTGTAAAATCTTTTTCTTCCCCATGCGGGCATTCTTTGGGATAGACAGCTCAGGGAACATCGTACTGTACCTGTTCCGGCGGCACCATTTCAAAAAGCTGATCTCCGTTGAGCGGATCGTCATAATGGTCTTGCGGCTCAAAGGCTTGTCGCTTGACCTACGCTGATGCTCCTTTTTAAGGCATCGCTTTTTGAAAGACATATTGATGGCCTTTTGCAGATCGCCTTCGGTCAGCTCGTCAATGCGGATGTCCCCACAGACAGGCAGAATATAGTAATCTCCGTATTTCTTGCACTGCTCAACATAGGATGTGCCGCAGGTGAGCTTCAGTTCTTCTACCCACTGGGCATAGAGGGCAGCTACCTTCTTCTTGCCGTCCCGGATGCTGTCGTCAAGCCATGCATCCGCTTTTGCGTTTGCTTCCCGTTGTCCTGTTCGGCCCGGCGTACTGCTGTAAAAGCGCTTGCGGGTGCCGTTCTTCTGAACTGCGATGCACCAGCGCTTTTCATTTTCGACCCAAAACGCTGTGTTCGTTCTCTTTTTCATTGTTTTCACCTCCAAAAGGGTACACTTTGACAAGCCTGCCCGGAGGTGGTACAATAACAATTGGTTGGTTTGGTATTGTTCCTCGTGAGCAAGCCACTCTGCAAACGCTCTCGGTGTTCCAGCACCGGGGGCGTTTTTGTTTAGTTTACATCAGTTATTCAAAGCCTTTGCGCGCACAGTCGGGCTTGCTGCCTTGAACAGATCATATGCGTTCAAGACATCCGTAATTGCCTGACGCTCTTCGGGGGTGACTGTGTGGTCGATGCTGCCACCATCGCCGCTGTATCGGATAATGATTTCATCAGCGCTCAAAATATTCTTAAACCACTGGATATCTTCATCATCGCCTACAAAGGAGGTCAGTTCCCAGTACTGCTTTCCATCATAGCCACGATCCACATCCGTCCAATCAATCGTGTAGGTATATTTATACTCGCCCGCGCGAATCGTAATCGTGTCCAAGTACACATATTTGTTGCCGCTACACAGAACCATGAAAAACATTGACGGATCATTGGTGCTGCCATTTGCAAAGAAGGGCAGTATATAGCTTTTGCCTTGATTGCTCAGTCGGTCTTCCGTGGGTGACACATAGCTTCTTGCGTCCTCGACCTTATCATAACTGATTTTCAGCTTTGCAAGAGCGTCTTTCAGTCCCAGTACCTGCTGGGCTTCTGCCAACACCGCAAAGTTACTGACCTGTGCCTTGCTTGCATCGTCCAATTCATTATAGGCATTCACGGCAGCCACAATTGCCGGGCGGCGGGCAGTTGTTACTGTTCCAATCTGACTGATAAGGTTCTCTACCGCGGCCACTGTTGCTGTGTTGCACTGTTCCAGAACGGCTGTGCTTGTATACTCTGCCGGGCTAACAGCCATTGCCGGCGCTGCCACAGATACAAGCGTTGCGGCAATGCACAATGCTGCAGCGGTCTTTTTCATAGTTTTCTTCATACATAACACTCCTTCGCTATATAGACTGGAATGACTCCGATAATCCAAAATTACCCCACCCAGTGAGTCCAGCCTACGGCCTTGCCCTCAATGTGCACCTCTTCCAGCTGGGGGCCGGTGTAGATCATGGGCGCATAAGCCGGGTTTGCGGGCATCAGGGTCAGCGTGCCGGGGTTGTAATATACCCGCTTGAGGGTGGCTTCACCATCAATGCGCACCGCTGCGATCTCGCCGTTCTCCACCTCCGGCTGGATGCGGATATACACCACGTCTTTATCGTGAATGCCGGCATCCACCATGCTGTCACCGTGGCAGGTCAGGGAAAAATCGCACCGGATGTTCTCCGGCACGTCCACCATTTTTTCAATGTTCTGCTCTGCCGTGATGGGTTCCCCGCAGGCAATGGCTCCGATCAGCGGGATCTTCTTCATCTTTGGCATCGGCTCAAAGCCCGGGGGGATGGTAGGCTTCTTGGGCTCCGGCTGTTCTTCCCAGCCCATCAGGTAGGCGGGGGTAGTCTCCAGCGCATCCGCAAATGCTGCAATCTTAGATTGCGGAATGTCTGCCTTTCCATTTTCAATTTTACTTATAGATGATTTATCCTTATAGCCCATCTTATGGGCCAGTTCTTCAACTGTTAAGCCAAGCTCCGTGCGGCGGCTTTTAATTCTGTCGTATAGAGTTGCCATAAAATCACCAACCTTCGCTCTTATCTTATCATAGAGTGGAATAATATTCAAGTATTTTTTATTTTTTCCTCAAAAAAGGTTGACTTTATTTCCACTCGGTGCTATTATGTGGTTAGTGGAATTCAATTCCACTTTGAAAGGAGGTGACAACCATGACCGACACCAATGCGCTGCGTTCCATCATTGCAGATTCCGGGCTTAAATATAAGGCTATTGCCGAAATTATGGGCCTGACACCGTATGCTTTGCAGATGAAAATTGATAACGAGACCGAGTTTAAGGCCAGTGAAATTGACACTCTGGCCAATACTCTCGGCATGGACATGCAGCAGCGTGATTCCATATTTTTTTGCAAGAAAAGTGGAATTTAATTACACTTTTGCAAGTTTATCCAAAGGAGGTGAAGAAGATGAAGAACAACATCCAGAAAGAAATCCAAGAGCGCCGCGAACACGCCGAGCGCTTAAAGAAAATCGCCCTCAAGCTGTTCGAGCAACTCAAGAGCGAAAAGATTGATTTTTCGGACGCGGAACGCATCGTCAGTATGCTGTCGACATCCGTGAAATCGGAGCGGGACAATCGGATGCTTTAATCCATGCTGTACGGATTGAACAGTTCATCATCCGCCAGTTCAACAAGTTCATCCAGACAAGCTCTGTACCAATGCGCAAGTGCACAGGCCGCCTGTGCAGGATCATCCAGATCAAGATTCTGCGGATGTTCTCCACGCTGAAGCGCAATCTGCAGTTTGTTGTTCGCATATGCAAGCGCCAGATTGTGTCTTACCTTATTCCTATCATTCACAGCATTCACCCCCTTCCGTTTTTTCTTATTGTAACGCAGGGCTAGGGTGGACGCAAGGAGGTGAAGAAGATGACGCAAAATAACGAAAAGTCCGTGGTCAATATCACGGTCAACGTTGTAGGCGTTCAGGAAGCCAACCAGCTCGTTGAACGCCTGTGTGAAAAAATAAAAGAAGCCAGGACGCTGGCAGGCGACCTGACTTCTCTTGTGGAATCACTTGAAGTTAATATTCATCGTTAATTCCACCGGATTCCGACAAACCGGACAGTAGCATTTTCCGGGCATCACGTTGATTTTCGCATGGCAGTGCGGACATTCAACCTGATAGACCCCGCGCATAACTTTGTCCGTGGCTGCCTGCTTTATTTTGTCCTCAATGGCAGCCTTGTCGATGTTAATTTTGAAATCCATATCCACTTCTATCACCTCCCTTCTGTCTCTCTATTCTACCGCAGAAGGGAGCCACCAACAAGGAGGTACATATTCACCATGAACGACTTGACCACATTCACTAATCCCGAGTTCGGGCAGGTGCGCACCGTCGAGATCGACGGCATACCGTGGCTCGTCGGCAAGGACGTTGCCGTGGCGCTGGGGTACAAGGAACCCACCAAAGCTGTCCGCGACAAAGTAGACCCCGAGGATAGGGGGATGTCTAAAATGGACACCCCCTCCGGTGAGCAGGAGATGCTCATCATCAACGAAAGCGGACTGTACAGCCTGATTTTGTCCAGCAAGATGCCCAAGGCCAAGGCTTTCAAGCGCTGGGTGACCAGCGAGGTGCTGCCCGCCATCCGCAAAACAGGCGCTTACGAGAGCTTTCAGGCCCAGCAGCACATTGAGCAGTTGGAAGCCACCAACACCCGGCTGAACGCCGCCATTCAGGCAGTAGGCAGCGCAAAAGCAGAGCTGGCCGACGTCATCAATCTGCGCAACGACTTCATCAAGCACCGCGACAACTACAAAGCCCGGTATATGCAGGCCAAAACCGATTACGGCAAGATCTGCGACAGTCTGCGGCAGGCGGAAGGCCTTGTGGCCAAGGCACAAGCCGATCTTGACAGCCGCATCGACCAGCTGAGCATCATCGCCTTTGGCCTTCCCGGCTTCGACGAGATCATGAACGCAGTTATCGGCACCGTGCTGCCCGCCGAAAAGAAGGAGGAATAAAATGTTGAACGCATCAACCATTCGCGGCACCTTCCGGCAGATTCCGTACTGGAAGCTGCGGGGCCGGTTCCACAGCTGCGGGTTCCGGGATCAGGAGATTGCAAATGCAATCGGCATCGGAACTGACACAATGAGCAAGCGGATGAACGGGAAGCAGCCTTGGACAAGCACTGAGATCGCAGAAATTTGCAAGACGCTTGATATCCCGCAGGATGAAATCGGGGAGCTGTTCTTCCCTACTGTTGAGAAAGGAGAATCCGCATGAGCAAACCTTACACCCTTGCATCCGAGCGGACCGACGCGCCCAACGGATGCGCATACGTAGCCCCGCTGCTGACCTGCGCATGGTTCCGGTGGGAAAACTGCCGCGATTCCGGCCAGTACCTGACCGGCGCGGAGGTTGCAGCATTCAAGCCCACGAACATCCAGATTTTTCATGACGGTGCCTGGCACCCCGTTGCCGCCTTTTATGGTGCTGTGTGTGCACCTGTAGACGATTATCTTCAGGAGGTAGGAGCATGAAGCTTGAAAGTGAATACGTTCTGCGGTCTGCCGCTATTTTGGCGCATTCAGCGCTTGATGATGCCAGTGCTGTAAACTCTGCGCTTCAGTATGGCGGGACGCCCGACCAGATGGCTGCCGTAAAGAAAACTGCTCAGGCGGCCAATGATGCAATCGATCATGTGCAGAACCTTCTCTATATTTTAGCTGATTTGGAGGGCATATCCTTATGAGAATCAAATCCGGCGTGTGGTATTGGCTGGCCGTGGCCAGCGGGGCCGTGGGCCTGCTGTACGGCATGGGGCTTGAGGGCAGCTTCCAGACCGGCGGCACCGTCTCGGACGGGGCGTTCATCACGGCCATGGTGCTGATCCTGCTGGCGGTATTCTTTGCCCGGCTGGGCTTTGCCGCCGAAGCACGTGAGAAACGCCGCCGCAAGGTGCACCAGCAGCCCCGCAACACCGTGAAGAGCGGTAGGAAGGCGGGCTGACACCACCCATGAATAAAGGAAAGCACTTTACCCGCGTTTGTTTGGACTGCGGCAAGGTGATGGAAAATGTTGCTGGCAACCTGCGCTTTTGCGCTTCCTGCCGCAGAGAGCGCCACAACCAATATTGCAGGGATTACAGGGCGCATAATGAAAAACCTGCCAGCGTCATGTGGTACACCGTCTGGGATGCCAAAACCGGCGATCTGCTGGCATCCGGCACGTCTGAGACGTGTGCCAGGCGGCTGGGCTACAAGAGCGCGAACAGCTTTGCGTCTGCCGTCAGCCATGGGCTCAGCGGCAGCCATCGAACTTACAAGTACACATTTGCGCGGGAACGTATCGACCGCAGCGAGGTGGACAGCCTGCCGCCGGTACGCACTATACGAAAAAAGCCCGCCGGTGCGCCAACACCGACGAGCTGCAAGGGATGATGAATTTGAACGACTTCATCACCCCGATGATATCACAAAATCGGAGGTTTTACAATGAAAGGAATTTTGATCGAACCGGGCAAAGAACCGGTAGTCACCACCCTGCCGGACACGCTGCAGGGCATCGAAGCACTGCTGCGGTGCCCCTGTGAGCAGAAAGTCCTGCCACGCACCCCGGCAGTGCTGGTGTACGGCATCATGGGCAGAGACCTGAACCGTATCTATCGCGGCCAGCATATCTACGGGCCCATCCTCTGCTACGGCTGGAAGGGCAACAACATCCAGCCCATGAGCAAGGATGTGCAGGCCGAGATGCTGGACCGCCTCAAGGACACGGAGGTGCGGGTATGACGGACTACACCATCAGTTCCAAGCTTTCCAACAAGACGGTTTATGCCTGTTACCGCGGCCGGTTCTGGCACTGGAACGGCAGCATTTGGAAAGAAAGCCGTATCATGACGAATAGATTTGAGCTGGCCAGAGCGGCAGACAAGAATCTGACCCCACAGGCGTTCCTGACCAACGGCGCGGAGTTCGCCCCGTTGGATGAGTACGAAATCGACTGCGCAATGCTGGACGCGTTGGAAAATGCCAAGCCCTGCAAGAACGCGCCCATCGAACCGGTGGAAGAACGCCCTACCCCATCCGCGCAGTGTTCGGATGCTGCCACTGCTGCGGAAAGCCAAACTGCGGCATCCCCGGCAGCGCCGGAGGGGTCAAGCCCTACGACGGAGACGGCAGATGCTGCCAGCGGCTCCGATGCTCCGGGCAATGCAACCGGAAAGAATGCTGCACTATCCGCCACCTCCGGCAGCTCTTTGAGTAATCCCGCCGCACCCACCTTTGACTTTGGTGCAGACGACCAGACAAACGCCCTGCTTTTGCAGGATGCGCAGACCTTTATCGTTAGCACTACCGCCCGTATCATGGCCGCGAAACACGCCCATGACCTGTGCGCTAACAACAAAAATGGCACATGGGGCAAATGGTGTGCAACCGTCGGCATCAGCCGGGATACCGGTGACCGCCTTGTAAATATTGCCGCACAGTGCGGCAATATCCAGATTGAAGGCAAGTCCATTCTGGACGTGCAGCCCCTGAAACTGCTGTATGCTGCGGCCAAGCCCAGCACCCCGGAGGTGGTCAAGCAAGCCGTTTTTACCGGTGACATCACTACTTATAAAGAGTATCAGGAGCTTATGGCCCAGCTCAAGGCCGAAAAAGAGCGCGCCGATGCTGCCGAAAAGTCCGCTCAGAACGCCCGCAAGGAAAATGCCTATTTCAAGGAGCTGGTGAAAAGCGCCGAAGCCCAGACACATAAAGACGCAGAAAAGCGGGAAGAAGCAGAAAGCCGCTATGAATCCGCTCTTGCCGACATCAGCGGCCTGAAAGAGCAGAACGCCCAGCTGCGACAGCGCGCCGACACCGCCGAAGCCCGGGAAGAAGAAGCATGGAAGATGCAGAGCAAGGCCGAAGCCCGGGCCAAGAACGCCGAGGGCCAGCTTTCCGGCTCCCGGCAGGTGGCCGAAGCGGCAAAGCTCCGGGCCGACAAGCTGCAGGAAGAAAATGCGGCCCTGAAAAAGCAGCCCATCGCCGCTGTGGTGGATGAGGAAGAGGTAGACCGGCGGGCCAAAGCTCTGGCTCACCAGTGGGATGAGGAAGAACTGGACCGTCTGGCAGCAGAAAAGGCCTGGGGCCTTGCAGATGCCCGGAATTCTGAACTTGCCAAGGATAACACTGCCCTGCGCAAACAGCTGGCCACACTCCAAGCCCGCGCCAATGACAATACACAGGCCGATTTTGAGACCGCTAACTATTGCGCCAGCCTGTTCCGTTCGGCATGGGACACCTGCAAAGGCAGCTATTCCCGCCTGACCGGTGAAGATCTGGAGAGCACCTTTCAGACCCTGTGCGGCGCACTGAACAGCATCATGGAAGAAGCTTCCCTGCTCTGCCGTCAGCCCGCAGATTATGACGGAGGTGCAGCTGATGAACCCGATGTATGATCTTGCGCTGGACGGCTACGGCCCGCCGCTTGAGCCGCCCGACAACTATTACTTTTTGCCACGCGAACAGGAAGCAGAACAGGAGGATCCCGAAAATGACGAATGAATTGACCGTCCGGGTGGAGCACCCGGAACTGCCCGCGATCCGGTGGAACGAGACCGAGGTGCAGCAGAATCTGACCGAAATGCTGGCCGCCTACACTGGCCGCGTCTACACCCCTGAGACCATCAAGGATGCCAAGGCCGACCGCGCCGCCGTGAACAAGCTGGACAAGCAGCTCAGTGACGCTGCCCGCAGTGCAAAGTCCTTTTACATGAAGCCGCTGGAAGAGTTCTTGCAGAGCACCAAGCAGATGCAGACCCGGTGCAAGGACGTTTCCGGTGCCATTGACCAGCAGGTCAAGGCTGTGGAGGAAGCCGAACGGCAGGACAAGGCCGACGCCCTGCGGGCTGTCTATGCCGACTGCATCGGAGAACTGCGGGAGCTTATCCCCTTTGACCGCCTGCTTGTGTCCCAGTGGCTGAACAAGACCTATGATCTGGCAAAGGCCAGCCGGGAGCTGCGCCGGGATGTTGAAACACGGCGGAAAGAGTTGAAAATCATTCAGGACACCTGCGGCGAAGATGCTGAAGCCTGCAAGCTGGAATATCTTCGTGTGCTGGATCTGAACGCCGCGCTTGCCGAACACCTGCGCCTGCAGGACAACCGGGAAAAGCTGCGCCGTGCAGAAGCAGAAAGGCAGGCCGCAGAACGTGCCCGCGCAGCCGCACCGGTGATCATCCCTCCCACCGAGGAAGAGCGTCAGCTCAAGGCGGAAGCTGAACAGAGCGCCCAGAGCAACGCCTTTATCACCGCTTCCGGTCGGCTGGACTGTGAAGTGCTGCAGCGCTTTGCAGTACCTGCCCAGCCGGAACTCTCTGCCCGCAAGCAGTATCGTTTCTTGGTGGAGTTCACCCGCGAGGATATCGCATGGTTCAAGCAGGGAGCCGCAGAGCGCGGCTTCCGCTATGGTTCGATTAAATAATTTTGGAGGTAGTTACTTATGGCACTTACTCGTTCCGGCGCACCCGCGCCTACTTCGTCCGTTTCCAATGCACAGGCTCTGGCAAACCGTTCCGTCCAGAACGCCAACCGTGCAGGCAGCACCGCTATGCAGGCCGCATCCCCGTCCGTGCCGGTGGAGATCACCGCTGCCGATGGTCAGCACTTCACGGTCAGCTTCGGCGAGGTGCGCAGCTTTATCTGCCCGCAGGCTACCGACGCCGAATGCAAGATCTTTTTGGAGACCTGCAAGCAGTATCACCTGAATCCCTTCACCAAAGAAGCCTATCTCATCCACTACGACAACAAGAACGCCGACACCGCAAGCACCATTGTGCTGGGTAAGAACTGCTATCTGCAGATGGCCGAGCGTAACCCGGCCTACGATGGTTTTGAAGCTGGCGTGATCGTCCTGACCGCAGATGGCCAGCTGCTGAACCGTGAGGGATCTATCGTCTATGATGGAGACGGCGGCGAGACCCTTCTCGGCGGCTGGGCAAAGGTCTACCGCAAGGACCGCACCCGCGCCAGCTATGAGGAAGTCAAGCTCAGCGAGTATGACACCGGCAAATCCCTTTGGAGCGGCAAGAAGGCCACCATGATCCGCAAGGTGGCTTTGGTACACGCCCTGCGTGAAGCGTTCCCGTCTACCTTTGGCGCTCTGTACGATGAGAGTGAGGTGCGTGTGGACGCTGAAAGCACCGCCCGCGAGGTGCCGCCCGAAGATCTGCCGGTGCTGGATCCTTACGCAGGCTCCCACCGCCACCGCAAGACGGCAGGCACGCTGATCCCCGCTCCGGAAGCGCCCGCGGAAGAACCGCCCGCGGAAGAACCGCCCGCCGACGATCCGTTCCAGGGTGATGACGCATGATCGTCCAGACCAAGAACGGCATCATGCTGCACGGTGAGATCGCCAAAGACCCGGTGCTCCGGGATGTCAGGCAGAAGCAGGTGCTGAAATTCGACCTGAAAGCCAGCCGCACACAGGATGAATCCGGCAAATGGCAGAGCTTCTTTGTGGGTGTTAACCTCTGGCACGGCATTGACCATTGGGACGGCATGCTGCAGAAAGGCGATCAGGTCACAGTTTTTGCTCAAAAGCTGAAAGAGCGGGAGTACAACGGCAAGACCTACTACGATGTGGACGCGGATGATGTTCAGCCCGGTGGGCTGGTGACATTCCGTTGGCTGCAACAGATGATTGACCTGATGGTACAGCCCGGCCAGCCGCTGGAACCTGCAGAACCGGCAGCAAACCCGGCAGATCTGCAGGGTGTGCAGATGTACCCCGGTGAAGCTCTTGCAGACTACGCGCCGCACAGCACCAGCACTCCGGAAGCGGCCCCTTCTGCTGAGTATGACCCCATCAACGATGATGCCGACGACCTGCCGTTCTGACCTCGCAAGCTGTGCTATCCGGCTATACGGGCATTTCACACGAAAGGAGGTCGGGCTGTGGGCATCGACACAACACGCGGCTTCGTAGCATTTCCCCGCGGTCTGATCGACTGGGAGTGGTACACAGAACCCAACACTGCCCGCCTGTTCTTTCATCTGCTGCTTACAGCCAACTGGCAGGAAAAGCAGTGGCATGGCATCACCATCCACCCCGGAGAACTGGTTACAAGCCGTGCGCAGCTGGCAAAACAGCTCAGAATGTCCGAACAATCCGTCCGTACCGCACTTGAGCATTTACAATCAACCAGCTATATAACCAGCAAAACAGGGTCAAGATACAGCGTTATTACGATAAATAATTACGCTGAAATCGTTAGTTCCAACCAGCTCATCAACCAGCAGGTAACCAGCTATCAACCAGCTACTAACCACAACTTAACAAATATAACAAAGAAACCATTAAAACAATCGTCGTCTGCGCGTGCGCGCGAGACTGCCGGGACGAGGACGACGACCCATCCCGTGGTGGATGAATTTGAATCATGTATCTGCAAGCTGAGCGCCACCAGTAAAGCTGAACTGATGGCCTACGCGGATCGGCTGGGTTCAGAACTGGTATCTGCCGTGATCCTGAAGTGTTCTGATTTGGGCGGGCACAGCTGGGCCTATGTCCGCACCGCGCTGGCCGAAGCCGAATCGCAAGGGTGCAGGTCCGCCGAGGAATACCGCCTGACGAATCCGATCGGTGCCGGACGGAATAAACGTGTAGACCGAACCGAACCCAGCGGGAATGACTGGCTGAAGAATGCCACGCGGCGCAGGCCGCTGATAAAAAAAGAAGCAGCAAAGGAGGACGCATCCGATGTATCGGAACCCTGAACACTACCCGGACCCGACGGCGGGTGCCGCCCTCTGTCAGCTGCGCAGAAAGGAGAACCGTTTGAATACCGGAAAACAGTTTGAAGCGGACTGGAAGAAGTCCATGCCGCCGGATGCCTGGTGCTATCGGCTGAAGGACAGCGCCGCTACCTACTACGGCGGCAACGAAAACTTGAGCTTCTCTGTGGACAACATCTGTGACTTCGATGTCTACCGTTACCCCATGCACCACTATTTTGAACTCAAGACCATCGAAACACCCAGCATCCCACTGACGAAGATCTTTGGCAGCTTTGACCGGGACAAACAGAAATATCACAAGCTCAAACATATCACCGACATGGCCGCTGCGGCTTCCTTCAAGGGCCAGACGGCCCATGTGGTGATAAACTACCGCGGCAAGGTGAACCGCACCTTTGCCGTGCCCGCCAGCGCTGTGCTGGAGTACATGCAGAGCCAGACCCGCAAAAGTATCCCGTGGCAGTGGGCCGCCCTCAACGGCATTGAGGTGGAGCAGCACCTGCTGCGGGTTCACTGGCGGTATGACGTGGATGGGCTGCTGAAAAAATTGGAAGGAGATAAAACGAATGAGTCGTCCTCGTTATGATTGGTGGGCCTATGTCAAAGGAATGATTCGGCGTTATCCGAGCCTTTGTGCAGAGGAAAAAGCGTTACATGATATCAGCATATCCCCTGACTTGAGCGGACTTCCTCATGGAACTGGTAAACACTCCGATCCTGTGGCAAATGCAGCTATGCGCGAATTGCCTCCAATCAGCCGACATGAAATGGAAGCCGTTCAAAAAGCTCTTGAAGCAACTCAATGGTTGGACAATGGAAAAGATCGGTTGCAGATGATAAAAATGGTTTTCTGGGATAAAAAATATACAGTTGCAGGAGCCGCGCTAAAGTTGGGTTACAGTGAGCGTACAGTCGTTCAATGGCATGGAGATTTCATACGATTGACCGCTCGCAATTTCGGACTTATGTGAGATGAATTTTTTTCATGTATTGAAGTATCCTTCAACAGATGGTATTATGAATTCAAATAATTTGCTGAAAGGATGCTCATTATGGCTGGCTGGGATGATATTTTACGAGAATTAGGAGATACGCCATCTCAAACCGATATTGTTCGTCGCAAATATTTAAAAGCGCTTTCAAACTATACCGGCCGCAATACCATCGCATACTATTCTGCTTTTCTAACACGTTCTGTTGCTGGAACTGATATCAATGATTCCGATATGACTGGTTTTATGAACGCATTGAAAGGTATGGACTGTTCAAAGGGCCTCGATTTAATTTTGCATACCCCTGGTGGCTCTCCGGCAGCAGCAGAGGCTATTGTAAGTTATTTGCGCAGTAAATTTCATAATGATATCCGAGTTATCGTCCCACAAATCTCTATGTCTGCTGGTACTATGATTGCTTGCGCAGCAAAAGTAATTATCATGGGAAAGCAATCTAGTCTCGGTCCTATAGATCCGCAATTCAATGGAATTCCTGCATATAATATTAAAGCCGAATTTGAAGAAGCTAAGGCGGATTTGGCTGTTCACCCTGAAAACGCTCAATATTGGGCTATCAAATTACAACAGTACCCTGCAGCTTTCATGAAAACAGCGTTAGATGCAATTGAACTTTCTAGTAATCTGATAACAGTTTGGCTTGGAAGTTGTATGTACAATAGTTCTATCCCTGAAGAAAAGGCTATCGTTGAAAACATTGTTCAGCAGTTGAATGAGCATGACCGTTCTAAAACGCATGGCCGACATTTCAATATCGATTTTTGTCGTGATATCGGTCTGAAAATCGAAGAAATGGAGAAAGACAATCGTTTACAGGACAAGATATTGAGTGTTCATCACGCCTACTTGTTGTCACTTTCCAATTCTGATTCAATTAAAATTATCGAATGTCAAAATGGAAAGGCTGTAATCAACCATTCTAGAGCATAAAAGTTGAGTTTATATATTAGGAGGTTTTGTCCATGAGCACCGATTTGAATAAGCAAGTAGATGACCTATATAAAATTCTTCAAATAGTCGATACGTCTCGTCCGATTTCTAACAGCCTGCATATGGGTGTGCTTAACAATACTCTCCACAGTGAATTTTCTGCTCAAAAAAGTCCATCGGAGGGCATTTTATTATCAAACAGCGTAAAGGAAGTCAAATTTTTGCATTAAAAATCCTTTATTCTAAAATATAATATTATTATAGAAACTCGCAAGACATTCACTGGCCTTGCGAGTTTCTGTTTAGGCAGTCTCCGAAGTGCATCCTCCACAGGCATCATCGATTACTTCCTTACTCGACGGGATAGCTGCTTCTCACTGACTCTTCGCGGACTGCTTCTATTATGCCGCCTGAGCGCAATTTGGAGCGCGGCGCGTGTGTGTAGACACGGCTGGTTCGATTCCAAGGGCGGCTCCACAATGCCGTGCCCCGTCACGGCAAACGCCTGACGCATGGGCCGACATGCCCGCTCGTGGCTGTGTGCAGAGTAGTGGTTGACCTCCTTACCAGCCCGAGCAGACTCTGCACACAACGGAGGTCACAGAATCCGCAAGCCGGTTTGTGAAGTTTCCCGGCAGGATGTGCGTCAACCGCCAGCATGGAAACGTGCTGGCTTTTTTGATATTCCCAAGCCGTCCATCCGGGCGGCTTTTTGATTTTACGGCAAGAGAGGTGGTGAGGATGACCGACAAGCAGGATCGTTTCTGTGAAGAATATATGATCGACCTGAACGCCACTCAAGCGGCCATCCGCGCCGGATACAGCCCCAAAACCGCAAGAGAACAGGCACCCCGGCTGTTAGCAAATGTTAGCATTAAAAATCGCATTGCCCAGCTGCAGGCTGAGCAGAGCCGCCGGACCGGTGTATCTGCTGATCGTGTCGTTCGAGAGCTTGCCAAGATTGCATTTGCCAACGCCAGCGACCTGATCGACCCGGAGACTGCTTCTGTCAAACTGGATGCCTCCCGGGATGATCTGGCCGCAATCCAGTCCATCAAGGTCAAGAGCTTTGGCGAGGACGGTTTGGAACACGAGGTCAAACTTGCAGATAAGCTCCGAGCACTTGACCTGTTGGGCAAGCATCTGGGCATGTACAAAGACGCATCCGAAAAAGAAAATGCCGCTGCTCAAAATAACGACATGCAGACCCTTGCTGATCTGCTGCAGCACCCTGTGCCAGACCGTGACATCAAGGACTTTGAGACATGAACATACCTGCACCTTTTTCACAAAACCAGATGCGTTTCTTCTGGAACTGCTTCGACCACTGGTTCAATGTGGCTGAGGGCGGCAAACGCGGCGGCAAGAACGTGCTTATTACTATGGCCTACTGCACCATTCTGGAAAAGCATCCCAGCAGAATACACCTCATTGCGGGCGTATCCACTGCGACGGCCAGGCTGAACATTCTGGACTGTGACGGCTTCGGCCTGAAAAACTATTTTGAGGGCCGCTGCCGTGAGGGCACCTACCAGAACCGCGACTGTCTGTACATCCAGACTGCCACCGGTGAAAAGGTGGTGCTGGTGTCCGGTGGTGGCAAAGCCGGTGACGAAAAGTTGATCAAGGGCAACACCTACGGCACCGCGTACATCACCGAAGCCAATGAATGCAGCGAAACTTTCATCAAGGAAGTATTCGACCGTACCCTGTCCAGCCCGGACAGAAAGGTATTTCACGACCTGAATCCCAAGGCAGAGGGTCACTGGTACTATGAAAATATCCTGAATCTGCACGAAAAGAAGCAGAACGAGAACCCAGAATACGGCTTCAACTATGGGCATTTCACAATTGCCGATAACATGAGCATTTCGGACGACCAGCTCCGGGCTGTGCTTGCAACCTACGACCGCAGCACGGTCTGGTATGCCCGTGACATCCTTGGAAAAAGGAAAGCTGCCGAGGGCCTTGTATACCCTTTCTTCTCCGCCGGGCAGGACACCTACCTTTTTCACGGTGATGCTTCCCACATCGATGGGCAGTTTTACGTGTCCATCGACTACGGCACCCACAACCCCTGCAGCATGGGCCTGTGGGTCATTCATGATGGCAAGGCCCTGCGAATCAAGGAAAGCTATTTTGACAGCCGTGCAGAGCGTGTGCAGCGCACGGACGAAGAGCACTATGCCGAGCTGGAACGCCTGACCAAGGGCTATTACATTCAGGCGGTGGTGGTTGACCCGTCCGCCGCTTCCTTCATCGAGACCATCCGGCGGCACGGCAAGTATCTTGTGATCCCCGCTGATAACGACGTGCTGAACGGCATCCGCTGCGTGGCATCCCTGATGCAGGCCGGGCTTGTGACCATTCACGAGAGCTGCGCGGCATCCCGCCGGGAGTTCGGCCTGTACTCGTGGGACGACAAAGCCAAAGAGGACCGCGTCGTGAAGGAGAACGACCACGCCATGGACGACATCCGCTATTTCTGCTATACGATACTGGCCCCGCTGATCCGCTGGGCAGACTGGAGACGAAAATAATGTTTGATAGACTGCTTTTCTGGCTGCGGGAGAAAGCGCGGCTGCTGTTCGGTGAAAATACCACCGTCAGCGCCAGCGTGTCCTACAGCATGGAGAATGCGATCATCCTGTGGGCGCAGATGTACGATACCGGCGGGCCGTGGTGCCACGGCGGCAAGAACGCCCTGCACAGCCTGAAGCTGGCCCAGAGTGTTGCATCGGAGCTGGCCCGTCTGACCACGCTGGAAATGGAATGCCTTGTTTCCGGCAGCGCCCGCGCCGACAGCATCAACACCATGCTGCAGCCTTTCATTGCAGATCTGCGCACCCCGGTGGAATACGGCTGTGCGCTGGGCGGCATCCTGTTCCGGCCTTTCCTCGATGCAGAGGGACGCATCCAGATCGATGCTGTGCAGGGTGACTGCTTCTGCCCTACCCGCTTTGATAGCTCTGGCCGCATGACCGGGGCTATTTTTTATGACCATCTGGTGCGCGGCAACCGCATTTATACCCGTCTGGAAGATCACGAGTTTTCCGGCAGCACGCACAGCATCACGGTCAAGGCATTCCGCTCCATGACCAGTACAGATCTCGGCATCGAGGTCCCGTTGACCGATGTGCCGGAGTGGGCCGCGATTTCCCCACACACTGAGTTTTCCGGTGTAGACCGCCCGCTCTGGGGCTATTTCAGAGTGTCCAGCGGCAATTCCACTGATCGGCACTCCCCGCTGGGCGTGAGCGTCTATGCCGCTGCTGTTGACACCATCCATGATGCCGATGAACAGTATGGGCGGCTGCTGTGGGAGTATGACGGCGGGCAGCTGGCCCTTGACGTTGACCAGACCGCCCTGCGGCCCGACATCAACGGCGAGAGCGTTATGCCGCAGCGTGAGCAGCGCCTTTACCGCAACTGGTTGAACGGCAGTTCCGGGGCCAATGGCCGGAACCTTTATGAGGTGTTTGCCCCTGCCCTGCGCGATGAAAGTTATCGTCGGGGGATGGATGCCATGCTCAAGCGGGTGGAGTTCCAGTGCGGCCTTGCCTACGGCACCCTGTCCGACCCGCAGAACGTGGACAAGACCGCCGAGGAGATCAGGAGCAGCAAGCAGCGCAGCTACACTACCGTCAAGGATCTGCAGCGGGCGCTGGGCAATGCGCTGACCGATCTGGTATACTCCATCAGCAAGCTGCTGGATGCCCAGTGGAACAGCGGCGCAGCCGTTTCCCCGCCGGGCGACTGCAACGTGACCTTTGACTTTGACGATAGCATCATCTCCGACCCCAAAGAGCGCAAGCAGATGTATTGGGGCTACGTTACCGCAGGCAAGTTCCCGTTCTGGCGGTATCTGGTGGAGTTTGAGGGCTACAGCGAGGACGATGCCAAGGCCATTGCCGCCGAAGCGGATGCCGAGAACCGCAGCCCTGAAGCCCTCACCTTCGGGGGTGCCTGATGCTGCCGCCGAGCTATCTTGACCGGATGCCGGATGCCTTTGTGCAGCTCTGGCAGCAGGTCGAGGATGATATCCTGCGGGACGTGGCCCGGCGCATCGGCAAGATGGACAAAGTGACCCCCACCGCAAACTGGCAGCTGTGGCGCTACCAGCAGACCGAGGCGCTGCGCAACGACGTGGTGAAGCTGCTGGCGAAGTACACCGGAAAGAGCGAAACGGCCATCCGCAAGCTGCTTTTGCAGGCCGCCACCGAAGCCATGGAGCGGGAAGATGCGATCTATTACCACTACGACATGGAGCCGACCCCCTTTGAAGAGAGCGCCGCCCTGAACAATTTGCTGGATGCCGGTGCGCGGCAGACCTGCGGCACATGGCAGAATCTGACCGCCACCACGGCAAACACCGTCACAGGGGCCTTTGAGCGCACGCTGGACGCTGCATGGTTCAAGGTGAGCACCGGTGCCTTTGACTACAAAACCGCCGTCAAGCAGGCCGTGGACAGCCTTGCAGACGACATGCCCATGGTCACATACCCCAGCGGCCACAAGGACAGCATCGAGGTGGCCGCCCGGCGATGTATTCTTACGGGAGTAAATCAAACCTGTGCTAAGTTACAGTTAGAGCGTGCCCGGCAGATGAATGTGCGTTACGTTCAGGTAACGGCGCATGGTGGAGCCAGACCCAGCCACGCAGAATGGCAAGGAAAAATTTATGCCCTGAATGGTTTTCATTTGTAAAGGTCTTGACTTTTGTGTAACCAAAAGTTATAATATTTATGGTGACACAAAAGTGAGGTGATAAAATGTCGCCTAGAACTGGACGACCGACAACTGAGCCCAAAACACACGAAACACGAATCCGCATGTCTGACGCCGATGTGCAAATGCTTGAAATCTGCTGCAAAGAAACAGGAATGACCAAAGCGGACGTGATTCGTCAAGGTATAAAGCTGGTATACGAAGGTCTGAAAAAAGAATAACGCCTTGCCCGGCGACTGGAAATCTTGGGCAAAGCGTTATAAGACACCAGAGGAATTGCCATCTGGTAAATTCATTATACCATTTGGCGACACCTCTTACAAGAGAATAAGAGGTATCTTGTGAACAGAAAAGATTTTATCCGCACAATCACTTACCAACTGAAAGATGCTGACTTGGAGGCCCTGCGCCTGATTTTGATTGCTACACGCGATCTGGCTCGGAAGGGGGCCAGCGTGCTATGACTGAGCCCACCAACCGCGTAGAGCTTACCGCCGCAATCGTAGCACTACTGGACAAGGCTGACTTCCGTAAACTCCGGCTTGTATGGATATACACAAGCCACCTGATTGACTGTAAAGGCGGTGCTCACTAATGGGAAAATATGTTGACTTGACCGGTCAGCGAAACGGAATGTTGATTGTATTGCGCCGAGCTCCCGAAAACATTGGCAAGTGTAGTGCATGGGTCTGCCGATGTGACTGTGGAAAAGTTGTAACTCTGAGGGGAAACGTCATTCGTGCAGGACAAAAGTCATGCGGGTGTATGCAGGGAGCCAAAATTGGAACTTCTCCAGATGAAATTTTTCGAAAAAGTCACAACAACCGGCTTTATAATATCTGGGCCGGAATGAACTACCGGTGTACACACCAAAAAGCTTCTCACTGGCAGGATTACGGTGGAAAAGGTATCCGTGTATGTGACGAATGGAAAAACAACTTTCAAGCATTTGCCGAGTGGGCTATTGCTCACGGGTATGCATCGAATCTTGAAATCGACCGCATTGACAGCAACGGAAATTATTGTCCAGAAAATTGCCGCTGGATAGACCACAAGGACAATTCCAGAAATAGAGGTGTCAAGCGCTTAAACAAAACCGGTGTAACCGGCGTTACATGGCGCAAAGCCCGCTCTGGCGATGGCGGTTCATGGAGAGCCAGTATTATGGTTGACGGAAAAAACATCAGCCTTGGATCTTATGCCAATTTTGATGATGCCGTAGCCGCCCGCAAGGAAGCCGAGCTGAAATACTGGGACAAGTAAAACTAAATAATCGAAAGAGCATCCGCAAGGGTGCTCTTTTTGTTGTAGGGGGTGATGCAGTGAGTTCCGACAATTTCAATTATCCTGATTTTGTGTCCAGTACAGGCTATGGAACGGGAGAAGGTTTATGTGGTTGGAACTGTTAGGAGCCGCCACACCTTTTTCGCGATGTTCCCCGAACTTGGCGACCCGCCCGCGTGGACGCGCGACCAGCTGGAAGAGCTGAACGCTAGGGACATCGAGTGGAACGGCAAAAAGTACACCGCCTACGAGATATCCCAGATGCAGCGTGCCCGGGAGCGGAACGTCCGCCGCTGGAAAAAGCGGTATCTGGCCGAGGATGCTGCCGGGCTGGACACCACCGACAGCGCTGTGCGCCTGAAAGCGGCCCGCCAGAGCCTTGCAGAGTTTGCACAAGCCACGGGTGGCCGTGTGGACAGCGCCCGTGTCAGCGTGCCGAAGTTCGGCAGGAGCGAAGCCAGCAGGGCAAGCGCACAGGCGCGGAAGGTATCCTCTACATACAGCAGCTTGAACACAAAGGCAAAACCTGTTACAATGCAGTCAATCGCAAATGTTAAGGCGTTCAGCTGTGACACACTGGATGCCGCCGGGCAGCAACAGCTGAAAAACGCCCACAAGCGCCTTCTCATGGTCGCTTCAAAGCAGCCGGAAAATGTTGAAGTTGGCAGGGTGTTCGACATCAAGATGAAGCCGCTGACGAAGGATATCATCGGCTTGCCGGATGGTCATTCTGTTCAGCTACCAAACCCGGATGTACCCTATATTGCGATTCATACCCATCCTGCATGCGGTAGCTTTTCAAATGGTGATCTGCGGCAATTTACGCGAAACGCAAATTTGAAGTTGCTTACTGCTCTTGGGCATGATGGGCATATTTACGCAATCGAAAAGACTTCTACTTTTCAAGAAAGCTCCGCGAAACAGGCCATTCGGAAAATGGATTGCGCAATTGATGAATTGCTCAAGTCCACGCTGACGGATGAACAGGTTCTTGAAAAGGCAGAAGGGGTTATTTCGGACTGCATAAAGGAGTTGCAGAAAAATGGTGCCAAATTCTACGAATAAACCTTCTTACACAGAACAGGAAGTCAGGGAAATGCAGCAGGTTCTTCTGGAAACTCCTGTAGACCCGGCATATGACGATATTTGCAACTCATTTTACGATGGGTGGGACAGAACTGTACACCGTCAGATGTATGCTCGTGACTGCTACAGTATTTTGAAAGAACTTGGAAAGCTCCCGCCCGGCATCGAATAACCTTAACCACCATCCACCCGGACGGTGGTTTTCTTTTGCCCATTTTTACAGAAAGGAACGAACCATGAAAAAGATTCTTCTCGCCCTTGCGCTGGCCGCATCCATTCTGCTGTGTGGCTGTTCCAGCGAAGCCGAAAAGGCCAACTACAACATCTCCAAGCAGGCAGATTACTTCGAGAGTGAGCGCAAGATCACCGTCTACAACGCCCGCACCGACAAGGTGATCATGGAAGCCGAGGGCTACATGTCCATCTCCAACAACTCAAACAATGAGCTTGTCTGCACGGTGAAGGTCGGCCCGGATTCCTACCGCAAAAACTACATCTATCTGAACGACTACACCATGTATGTGGTAGAGGACATCACCGGCACCCATACCGACCCCTACCACTACAAGCTCTATTTCCACACTGACATCCTGCCCAGTGTGGAGGTGAAGCCGTAAAAGTCATTCACGGAAATCCCCCATTTTAACCACTATGTGCCCAGAAAAAGGCTTCATAGTGGTTTTTTCATGCCGTTTTAGCTCATGTTGGCAGAGCACCGGACTTTTAATCCGGGGGTGGCGGGTTCAACTCCCGCAAGCGGCACCACAGCGGAAGGCGGCGCGTACCCCGTCTTGTCCCGTGCGGAATGAGAACCGCGATACAAAACAGCAGGGACTTATCCACCCAACAGACAAAAGAAAGGAGCACATCGCAAGTGAAACGCGAAGATGTGAGCAAGATCATTCCGGGTATCACCTCGGACCAGCTGGACAGCATCATGAACCTGCACGGCGCGGATATCACGGCCAAGGTGAACGAGATCACCACCCTCAAGGCCGAGAAAACCACCCTGACCGAACAGCTGTCCACTGCAAACAGCAAACTGGAGGGCTACGACCCGGAGTGGAAGGCCAAGGCCGAGCAGGCTAAGACCGATGCTGCGGCTCAGGTCGCTGCCCTCGAAAAGGGCTACGCTCTGGAACGCAAGGCATCCGGCCTGAAGTTTTCCAGCGAGAGCGCCCGCAAGGCATTTCTGACAGATGCAAAGGCTCAGAATTTTGCTATGAAGGACGGCGAGATCATGGGCTTTGATGATTATGTCAAGGCTTTCAAAGAGAGTGATCCCAGCGCCATTCTGCCGGACGGCGGCATGGCACGTTTTTCCGCATCGGCGACCGGCGCACCCGGCCAGCCCGCAAACACACATGAGGCCGCAAATGCTGCATTCCGCGCAGCGTTCGGCCAGAAAGGTTGATTCTTATGGCTATTGATGCAATCGCTCGCAATAAGGCTGAGGCCCTGATCCGGGAGCAGCTGGTGAACACCATCCAGCAGGACGTGCCCAAAAGCTCCACCGTCATGCAGCTGGGCACCCGCCTTGCCAATATGACCTCTAACCAGACCAAGATCCCCGTGCTGTCCATGCTGCCGCTGGCTTACTGGGTCAACGGTGACACCGGCATGAAAAAGACCAGCAAGCAGGAATGGGACAATGTCTATATGACCGCCGCAGAGCTGGCCGTCATTGTGCCCGTGCCCGAAGCTGTGCTGGCAGATTCCAGCTTTGACATCATGGGCGAGGTACAGCCCCGCGTCCGGGAAGCCATGGGCGCAAAAATCGACAACGCCATCCTGTTCGGCGGCGAGCGCCCCACCGAGTGGACGACCGATGTTCTGACCCTTGCGGCCAAGAACAAAGTCACCGGCCCCATCGACTACGCAAAGCTGCTGGGCAAGGACGGTCTGTTCTCCAAGGTGGAAGCTGGCGGCTTTGGTGTGGATGCCGTGGTCGGCGATCTGACCGCAAAGGCAGAACTGCGCGGCCTTGTGGATACCACGGGCCGTCCTCTGTTCCGTTCCGATATGCAGGGTGCAACCACCTACGCGCTGGACGGTGCCCCGATGTACTTCCCGGAGAACGGCGGCTTTGATGCTTCTAAGGCCCAGCTGATCGCAGGCAACTTCAAGAAGCTGGTGTACTCCATCCGTCAGGATGTCACCGTGAAGCTGCTGGATCAGGGCGTTATTCAGGATCCTTCCACCAAGGAGATCGTTTACAACCTCGCCCAGCAGGATATGGTGGCCCTGCGTGTGGTCATGCGCATGGGCTGGGCACTGCCGAACCCTGCAACCCGCCTGAATGCCGACCGCTCCAAGGTTCCGTTCGCGTTCCTGACCGCCGCTGCCGTCGCAGCGTAAGGAGCCGCCATGCTGTACTGTACCTACGACGAATACCTCACGGCGGGCGGCACGGGGCCGGAAGCGGCCTTCGGGGTGCTGTGCAGCCGGGCTTCCCGCATGATCGATGCCGCCACCTTTGGCCGGGCGGAGAACCATTCCGCCGGGTGTGAGGCCTGCCGGGCAGCGCTGGCAGATGCCTGCACGCAGATCATCGGACTGTTGGCCGCTGCGTCTGCGGTGAGCGCTGTGCCGGGCGCTGCCAGCGTCTCCAACGACGGCTACAGCGTCACCTTTGGCAGCAATGCCAGTATGACCGCAGCCACCCGGCAGGAAGCCTATGAAATCATCCGCACGGCCCTCGGTGCTGACCCGCACGGCCTGCTGTACAGGGGGTGCTTCTGATGCAGACTGCTGTCACCGTGGTCAACCTTATCCGCGACATCGCCACCGAGACCGACACCCCGGAGTGCTGGGTGTTCCCCGGCTGCAGCTGGCGGGAATGCCGCTCCACGTCCGGCTCCGGCACTGCCAAGGACCCGGAGCGCACTACGCACATCCGCATTCCGGCCAGCGTGTGCACCATGGGCTATCTGCCCTACGCTCAGTGGGCGGCTCTGCCTGCTGCCGAAAAGGCCAAACACTGGACCCTGAAACGCGGCTGGAAGCTGGTGCAGGGCGCTGTGCGCACCCTGACCGCCGAAGAGTACGCACACCTCGAAAAAACGCACCTGTGCTGCACCGTGTCGGCTGTCTCGGACGACCGGGAACCGCTGCTGCCGCACTGGCATGTGGAAGGGAGCTGACACCATGAGCGCACCGGTTTTTGATTTCAAGATCACCTTACGGCCCGGCCTGCAGGCGGATATGGACGCAGGCTTTGCAAAAGTGCAGTATGCGTTTTCCCAGCAGGTAGCCAAAACCGTTGACCCCTATGTGCCCTTTGACACCGGCACCCTGAAGAACAGCGTCAATCAGGCATCGGACTTCAAGAATGGTCTGCTGGTCTATAACACGCCCTACGCCCGCAGGCAGTATTATCTGCACGAGCAGGGCGCTGGACTGCACGGTGACAACCGCCTGCGCGGCTCCTACTGGGGCCAGCGGGCCATTGCCGACCACAAGGACGAACTGGAAAAGTTCGCCCACGATGCCGCAAAACAGTATCTCGGAGGTGAAAAATGAGTGAAGCCAAACCCACCATTGCCGCCCTGCGGGCGTGGCTCAAGACCTGCCCGCTGATCGCCGACGAGCAGGAAGCCACCGGCGCGGCCTTCCGCATTGCCGGACTGGAGGAAGAGGCCACCGCCTTTTCCATCGAGGACAGCCCCGGCGACCCGGTGCTCACCGAGTATCTCTCCGGGCGGGACATGGCAAAGAATTACCTGTTCCTCTCCCGGCGGGAGTACGGCGAGGCGGACGTTCTGGCCATCCAGAACAGCGGCTTTTTTGAGCAGCTGACCGACTGGGTGCTGGTGCAGAATGACTGCGGCCATCTGCCCGATCTCTCGGAATGCGGCAGGGACAAACAATCCCTCAGCGTGTCCGTCACCTCCACCGGCTACATCGTCACCAGCAGCGCGGGCAGCTGCCGGATGCAGATGCAGCTGCGCCTGACCTACTACATGCCCAAATGAAAGGAGTTTTGATATGACTGTTTCTGAAACTCTGGCTAAGCTCAAGACCGATAAGGGTATCGAGCCGAAAGCCGACTACACCGGCGTAGAGCGCGCCGATGACTTTATTTTTGCCATTCAGACCAGCGCCGAGCAGAACAAGGTCGGTGACTGGATCGTATGTGCAGAGCGAGTCAAGGAGCACTCCGGTGCTCTGAACGCCACCACCGAGGACAACTCGTATATCCGCGCCGGCACTGTGACCGAGAAGGGCGAGGTTCAGCGCACCTTTGCCCTGAACGGCAACCGCTGCGTGGGTGACGCTGCGCAGGATTTCCTGCTGAGCCACAAGGTCAAGTTCGGCTCCGGCCAGAGCGTGATCTTCCCCTACGTCTACTTCAGTGTCAAGACCGGCAAGGGCGAAAAAGGCCAGGCATCCTTCATCGTCACCAGCGATACCAGCGGTGCCGCCGGTGCCGCTGCAGGCTTTGCCTGCGACGTAAAGGGCATTGGCACCCCGTCGGAGTACGATTACCTGACCGACCCCGACATGCAGACGCAGGCAGCGCCCGGCAAGGCGGTCAAGGCCTGATATCCGCTTTCCCGTTCCGGTCCCGGAACGGGATTTTTTATGCCGTGAAACAGGTTTCTCCGGGGCAGTACCGGGGCACGGCGCAACGAAAGGAGCCAGAAAATGTTTATTTGTGGACAGGAATTTGAGTTTTCCATTTTGAACGCCAACGATATGGACCGCTTTGAAGATGCCAACGAACAGATGCAGCAGGCCGGCAGGGCCGAAACTGAGCGCTTCAACCATGGCGGTGTGCGTCTGGGTGACTATATGCGCGCACAGGCAAGGATCGTCATGCACTGCATCGACGAGATCCTCGGTGCAGGTGCATCCGACCGTCTGGGCCTGAACGAGAACAACGCAGCACCTATCTACGATGTGCTGGATGCCATCAACGAGGCCTGCAAGGCTGAAAAACAGCACTACGCCGACCGTATCCCGAAGCCGCAGCCCATGAACCGCGCCCAGCGCCGGGCCGAGAAGAAAGCACGGCAGCGCACCCAGACGGCAGGCCACATCGTCAGTCAGCAGCCTGTGAGCTTCCCCGCACAGCCGCCTGCCGCTCAGATGGTGGAGCGTGTGGACAAAGCTGCCCGCCGCAAGGCTCTGTTGGCCGAACTGGCTGCTCTGGAAAATGACTGACCTGCTGACGGATGCCCTGCCTACCACGTGGGAAGGCAGACGCATCGACCCGGATTTCCGGCATATGGTCTGGCTGCTGAATACCTACCGCCGGGCAGAAACTGACGAAGAAAAGGTCCAGTTGATGCACGACGCAGCGGAACGTTTTTTTGCAGATTCAATTCCAGACCCACAGCTGCCGGATGCTTTTGCGTCCCTGATGCGCTTTTTCCGCGGTTGTGCGGACGACGCTCCCGGTGGAGAGCCGCCGGAGGCCGATGCCGGTGCCGGTGAGATCACGCTGGACTACCACTGCGATGCAGCCTATGTTCTTGGCGCATTCCAGCAGGCCTACGGCATCGATCTGACCACTGACAAGGTGCACTGGTGGCGTTTTATGGCGCTGATGCAGGCACTGCCTCAGGAGACCGCGCTGTCGCAGATACTGCAGATCCGCACCACGGATACCAGCGAGATGGACCCAGCCACCCGACAGCGATACGAAGCGGCAAAGGAGCGGTACGCCCTGCCGCCGGAGCTGAAAGGAGGTGCGCGCGATGTTACCCCGCAGCAGCATGATGCCGCATTCCTCGCGCGGTTCCGCTGAGAACAGTACCCGCGTGCCGGTGCGCTGCCCGTATTGCAGCAAGCCGCTGCCTGCCTGGGCAGAAGCTTCCGCCAGCGCTCACGGTGTGTGGGTCAAATGCAAGAACCCGGCCTGCCGCCGGGAAGTAGAGATCAAGTTATAACAGCCTGTGCCCTTGTGCCCGCGCTCTGAATGAGAGGTGGACACATGGCAGATTTCAGCATCACCGGCGAAGTAAGGCTCAACAGTGACCCGGCGGAAAAGAGCACCAGCAAATGGACCGTTGCCGCCGGAAACATGATTGCTGACTTTGCGAAGAAAGCTTCGGCGGAACTGGGCAAAGTGGTCAAAAGCGGCATTGACTACAATGCCAGCATGGAAAGCTACCTGACCAATTTCAAGGTCATGCTGGGCAACGAAGAGCTTGCGGCCGAAAAGCTTTCCGAGCTGCGTAAGATGGCAGCGTCCACGCCCTTTGCTCTGTCCGACCTGACCGAGGGCACACAGACCCTGCTACAGTTCGGCATTGCCGCAGACGACACCACCGGCGTGCTGAAACAGCTTGGCGACATCTCCCTCGGCAACGCGGACAAACTGCAGACGCTGGTACGCGCCTACGGCAAGATGTCCAGCGCAAAGAAGGTCACGCTGGAAAACGTCAACATGATGATCGATGCGGGCTTCAACCCGCTGAACCAGATCTGTGATGCCACCGGCGAGAGCATGTCCGACCTGTACAAGCGCATCTCTGACGGCAAGGTCAGCTTCAGCGAGCTGGAAGCGGCGGTGGAAGCCGCCACCAGTCAGGGCGGGCAGTTCTACAACGGTATGCTGGAAGCCAGCCAGACCTTCAGCGGGCGCATGTCCACCCTGAAGGATAATGTCAGCGCCCTGACCGGTGAACTGACCAGCGGCCTGTTTGCGGCGCTGGGCGACCTTGTGGTGAAGCTCAACGAGGTGGTGACATCCTTCCTTGACAGCGACGAGAAGATGGCCCAGCTCAAGGAGACCATCGGCATTGCGACGGCTGTTGTGGCCGCTGCCGGAACAGCGTTTCTGACCTACAAGGGCTATGTGGCTGCCGCGACCATTGCAACAAAAGCACACGAACTTGCACAAGCGGCGCTGAATACTGTCATGGCGGCAAATCCGATCGCACTGGTCGTCACTGCCCTGGCGGCTCTGGCGGCGGGTCTCGTGACGGCCTATCAGACCAGCGAGACCTTCCGCAATGCGGTCAACTCCGCATTTACGGCTGTCGAAAAGATAGCACAGAATGCCATCGGTACGGTGGTGGACTGGCTCAATGAGCTGGTCGCCAAGATCAAGGGTGCCGCCGCCGCGCTGGCCAACCTGAAAAACGGTGTCGGTGCGGCACAGGAAGCCTATGATGCAGCCTACAACGGCTATATGGACGACTATAACCAGTCCAAGCGCGATAAAGCTGCTGCTAAGCGCAAGGCCCTCCACGATGAACGTGTGAAGCAGGCGCAGGAGGAAAAGGCCGCGGCCGAAGCTGCTGCAGCCGCATCCACGAACGCAACCGGCATCATCACAAACAATGCGGGTAAGGCCGCAAAGGCCACCAAGCAGGCCACTGCCACGGTGGTCAAATCCATCTCGGACACCACGACCACCGTAAAGGACGGCGTGACCCGGACGGTGGAAACGGTCAATGAGACCTTGTCCAACGGCAAAAAGCAACAGAAACAGACCATCACCGAGACTTCCCGGCAGATGGTGGATGGTGTGCTGAAGGATGTCAAGACCATCACAGAGGTTGCTGCGGACGGCACCAAGACTGTCAAGCAGACCATGGAGGATGTCAAGGCGTCCGTACAGACCACGGTCAAGGACACCCAAACCAGCATCGTGGGCGGTGCGCAGGTCACGGTGGAAAAGACCACCGAGACCCTGACTGATGGCAGCGAGCGGGTGTCCACCGTGACTACCCGCACCGGCACCGAGGTCATCGAGGGAGTAGAGCGCACCGTCAAGACCGTGACCACCAAGACCGCCGACGGTGTGGAGACCACGGTCAAGACCATTGAGGATGCCGGACCGCAGTATGCCAGTGCCGGAGAGCTGTTGACCACTCAGCTGCGCACCAAGCTGGAAGATGGCTGGAAGGACATCAAGAAGGACATCCAGACCGACGCGGTCGGTGCCATCAAGACCCTTGCCAATGCGCTGAAAAACGGCGATCTGGAACAGCTGGGCTTCTGGGCGGCCTCCTACTTCTGGCAGGCGTGCACGGATAAACAGAGGGAGCAGATCACAGCCATCGCGCAGGGTGCGCTGGACCAGCTCGGCAATGCGTTGTCCGGCGTTGGCAACAAGCTGGCAGCTCTTGCATCCAGTCTGGTTGCAAAGTTCGTGCCCGCTGCAACGACGGCCACCGGTGCGCAGGAGGGGCTTAACGTTGCCATGGATGCCAACCCCATCCTGCTGGTGATTTCTCTGATCGGCATGTTGGTGGGCGCACTGCTCAACTTTGCCAGCACAAATAAAAACGTCGCAAACGGCATGAACGATGTATGGTCGGGCGTGGCCGATTTCATGTCTTACATTTTTGAGGGCCTGATGTACGTCCTTGGCTTGTTTGTGGAGCAGTTTGTCATCGAGATCAATACGCTGATCGGTGCCTACAATCTCGTCGCACAGCTTTGGGGCGGCCACATCGACTATGTGTCCAACCCCGCATGGGACTATGCCAAGAAGATCCAGAAGGAACGTGAGGACCGCAAGAACGCCCGCCTCGCCAAGCAGGAGCAGGCCGAGCTGGATGCAGAGTATGCCCGTCAGTCCGGCGATGCCGAGAAAAAGCAGCTGGATGCCGAGTACGCTAAAAAGGCTGCCGAACTTGCCCGGGCGAAGCTTACCGAGGATGACCCCGGTATGCTGGATGCCGAAAAGGCCGTGGCTGCTGCGGACTATAAAAAATCCGTTGCCGACCTCGAAAAGAAACTGCTGGATGCCGAGTACAAGAAGCAGTCAGCGCAGATCGGCAAAAAGACTGCTGCCGATGCAACCGCGCTGGCGGATCTGGAAAAGCAGCTTGTCGAGGCCGAGAACACCCTGCGGATGGGCGACCTTGAGCGGGAACTGCTGCAGCTGGACTACGAAAAGACCCTCCGAGACCTGGAAGAAAAATATAAGCCCAGCACCCCCGCCGAGCCGGAGAAGCCTGATGCCTCGACGGACCCCGGCACCCCCGGGACTACGCCGGATAAGGATAATACCGATGCCATCCGGGACAACACCGAGGCCCTGCTGGCCGCAAACAGCAAGCTGGCCGAGATGGTGCGGCAGGCAGACAGTCTGGTGCTGTCGGACAACATGGCCATCTCTCGCAGTGTGGCCGCTTCCGGCACGGCAAAGGTGGCCGCAGCCGCCAACCAGTACCACCGGGAGGGCGACACCAACATCACCCAGAACATTTACAGCAAGGCCCAGACGGCGGCAGACCTCCAGCGGGAAGCACGCTGGGAAGCCGACCGGGCCAAGGCCCAGAAACGATGAAAGGAGGGCTCTGAATGCCATTTCGCAAAGACCATTTGCGGCTCGTGACGGATGCCGGGGCCGCTCTCGACATCGGGTGGGACTACGGCACGCCCTACTCCCTCGATCCCATCAATGGTGTGAACGTAGATCTGCAGACCGCACAGGGCGTGAACCAGATCGGCAACACGGTGGAGAAACAGAGCGTGGCCGGGGTGAGCCGTGAACTCATCATCCACTGCCACAGCCCCCACGGCGATGCGGATGCCGCCCTGCTGCTGGAAAAACTCCCCTACTTCACCAGCGGCACCATGTACTTTGAGGACAAGTATTTCTGCCGCTTTGTGCTTTCCAAGACCCCCTACACAAAGAGCATCCACCCATACCCGGTCCTTGACATGATGTTCTTCTGCCCGAAGCCCTTCTGGTACGATCTGACCGCTCAGAGCTTCTGCATCAACGGCTTTGTGCCCAGCTTCAAGCTGCCGGTCAACTACTCCAAGCCCCACCGGTTCGGCGTGCGCACCTCGTTTGGCTGGCAGAACGCGGTCAACCCCGGGGCGCTGGCTGTACCCTTCACGGCCACCCTCAAAAGTGACGGTGCGGTGGTCAACCCCTGCGTGCTGAACATCATCACGGGCCAGAGCATCCGCATCCTGACCACCCTGACCCCGGGGCAGGTCATCGAGATCTACCGCACCACCACCGACAAGCTGGCCGTCAAGCGGACAGAGGACGGCACGGAGGAGAACATCTTCTCCCTGCTGGACGAGGACAGCGACCTGCTGGAGCTGGCTCCCGGAGACAACCTGCTCAAGGCCACCGCCGACAGCGGCGAGACCCTCCTGCAGGTCACGGTGCAATTTTATCCCATGGTTTCAGGCATTCTGCCGGAGGTGATTGCATGACGCTGGATGTTTTGGATGAGACGACCCTTGCCCGGCTGGGCCGGGTGGAGGTCTGGGTGAGCCTTTACTGGGACGAGCCCTACAACACCGAGGGTGAGTTCACCCTCGAAGTCAGACCCACCGAAGAGAACCTGTCCCTGCTGCGGGAGGGCCGCTGGCTGCGCCGCAGTGACAGCGACGTGCCCATGCGCATCTGCCACCGGAGCAACGAGAACACCGACAGCAATCTAGTGGTCACCGGCTTCCCGGGAACGTGGATCTTCACCAAGCGGGCCTGCACCGTCATCGTGAAGAGCGAGAACGCGGAGCAGGCCATGCGCAGGCTGGTCAATTCCATGGAGCCGTGGCCCAAGCTGGAGCTTGGAGAGCTGGTGGGCTTTGACACCACCTACACCGCACAGACCTCCGGCGGCAGCATCATGGACTACCTGATGACCATCGGCGCGGCCTGCGACCTAGGCTTCCGGGTACGGCTGGCAGGCAAGAACGCAGATAAGAAGCTGCTGTTCGAGGTCTACCGGCCCACCGCCGACCCCAACAACAGGTTCAGTACCAAGTGGGGCAACCTGACCGGGGCCAGTTGGGCCTTTGGGGACAGCGACTATGCCAACGTTGCCGTTGTTCAGGGGGCCGGTGAGGGCGATGCCCGGGCCACCGTGACCGTGGGCCTGACGGATGCCACCGGAGCCGACCGGCGGGAGCTCTATGTGGATGCCCGGGACGTGCAGCCGGACGAGGAAAAGGGCGAGAGCAACAAGAGCGAAGCCTACCTCGAGCGGCTCATGGCCCGGGGCACCAACAAGCTGCTGGAACAGCTGCGCACCGGCTCCATTGAGCTGACCATCGATGCCGAGGGGCTTTCCCCCGGCGACGTGGCCTTCTGCACCATCCCGGAGCTGGGCTACAAGGCCACCGTCCGGGTGGCCGATGTCATCACCCAAAGCCAGAGCGACAGCACCACCCGCACCGCGCGGCTGGGCACACCGGTCTGGCGCAAGCTGTAAGGAGATGATCTTTTGAGCAAAATCGTTTTATACCCCGCCGACGGCTACGACTTCGATGCCGCAGACGTGGCGGCCTACCTTGCGGGCCTCACCAGCGGTGTGTTCAGCTCCGCTGAGGACTTCCCGGTGACAGCCGCAGACGGGCTGAAGGTCACCGTGGGCGCGGGCCGTGGCTGGGTGCACCCCAGCCGTTTCACCGGCTACTCCATCACAAAGCGGGAGGCCGACACCCTGACCCTGCCGCTGGCCGACCCGTCTCTCCCCCGCATCGACCGCATCGTCATGCGCTATGATGCCGGTGCCAGAGCCGCCAGCCTGCAGGTGCTGCAGGGCACGGCATCCAGCACACCCACGGCCCCGGCCATCTCCCGCACTGAGCTGATCTACGACCTCTGCCTTGCCGAGATTACCCGCCCGGCAGGCTCCACCGCCGTCACCACCGGCCAAATCACCGACACACGGCTGGACGAGAAGCTCTGCGGCATCGTGCGGGACGGCGTGACCGGCATCCCCACCGACGAGCTGCTGGCCGCTGCCAGGGAGCGCATCAACGCACTGGAGGAGAAAGCCACCACCAGCGCCGCCAGTGCTCAGGCCAACGCAAAGAAAGCCGAAGCGGCGCGAGATGATGCCAATACCAGCAAAACCGCAGCTGCTGACAGTGCAGCAGCCGCAAAAAAAGATGCCCGGACAGCATCCAGCGCGGCCAGCACTGCCACAGGTGCGGCAAGCGCAGCAAAGACCAGCGAGACCAATGCGGGCACAAGCGCATCCAATGCGAAGGGCAGCGAAACAAAATCCGGTGAATACCTGCAGGCCATAAAGGAATATTTCGAGCAGGTGCGCACCATTACGCTGGGCGCGCAGGGCTGGTATGAGACCTCAGACGCCCTGACTGCTGCAGTGCCCGTGGGTGAAAACGGCTGGTGGGCTGTGGTGGGCACCACGGACAGCATCTGGGTATGGGACCGCGACACCAATGCCTGGCGTGACAGCATGGTGACGGTAAACATGAGCGACTACTACACCCGCACGCAGGTGGATGAAAAGCTGACTGACAAAGCAAACAAGACCGCCGATGACCTGAACACGATGATCAACACGCTGAGTACGGGCAGCGCCCCCCCGCAGGATGCAGATTACTATGTATCCCAATATGCCGGCGGCGGAAGCACAACGACCACCTACCACCGCAGGCCCATGAGTACGCTGTGGGCGTACATCAAGAGCAAGGCGGAAAGCGTATTTGCGGCCAAGAGCCACACCCACAACTATGCCGGTTCCGGTTCTGCGGGCGGCTCGGCCAACAGTGCCGTCAAACTCGATACCGCAACCGCGGGCAGTGCGACGAAACCGGTATATATCAGCGGTGGCAAGCCGGTGGCCTGCACTCACTCGCTGGGCAAGGATGTACCGGCCAACGCTGTTTTTACTGACCACACTTACGCCAAGATGACCGCCGCCACTGCCAGCGCGGCTGGCAAAGAGGGCCTTGTGCCTGCACCCGCAGCCGGTGCACAGGGTAAATTTTTGCGCGGGGATGGGACGTGGCAGGCCGTTGCGGCCAAAGAAGCCGTGGATGCCATGCTGGCAGAGATTCAGGCGCAGGTCGCAAAAGCTGGCGCGCCGACCGAACGTCTGGCCTTTGTCACGCAAATCTCTGCAGGCAATTGGGGCTGGAATAACACCATAAGCTGTGAAGCCACCATTCCTGAAGGTATGGATTTCATCCGCATCACTCCGAAGAATTTTAATTCTCCGTATGTGCTCCAGTTTTCTCCTGATAAGGATTTAAGCTTTAAAGCTGGAGAGAACAATGCGATATCCGCGATCTGCTCAACTGGTGCTACTTTCAAATACACCGCCAGCGACCGCAAGATCAAAATAACCGTCCTCAGTGCCAATATCGGCAGCACCTGCATTCAGGGCTATAAGTATGGCACCGCCGCCACTCCCTGCATCGTCTGGACTGAGGGCGACGGCACATCCGCTAAAGACCATGACATCGATTATATCGAGATCAAGGAGCAGTGGAATGCAAGCAGCTCTAGTGACTACAAGAACACCGTGGAAGCTGTTGCCCGCGTCGTGAAAGGCAGCAAGTATACGACCGCAGGCGGTGCCACAGTCACTTTTGCCAGCGACGGCACCGTAACGGCCAGCGAATATTCCGGCACGCTTGTGGGCTACCGATACATGACGCTGACGGAAGTTTCAGAGCAGTTAGCATCCACTCAATCCGCTCTGGCCGACGCAGACGCTTTGAACCTTGACCAGGACTACCGCCTAACTCTTTTGGAGCTGGGCGTGACCGATGATGAAACAACCGCATGAACAGAAAGGAAGGACTACTATGGCACTTTATAACACCTGCAAACGCATGATCGAGCGCGGCCAGACCGCCGGTATGGCAAAGAAGCTGGATATCTTCTATGCTGCCAACAAGCTGACCGATGAACAGTACGCAGAACTGACCGAGATGCTGACCGAAAAGGCCAACGCAGTAGAGACTGAGAAATAAAAACAGGAGCTGAAAAATCAAAATGGCACTCTCGAACACGGCGACGCCGATCTACTACGGCCGGTTCCGGGAGGCCGTGATGCGCGGGGAGATCCCCGTTTGCAGAGAGATCAGCATGGAGATGAACCGGATCGACGACCTGATCGCAAACCCGGGCATCTACTATGACGATAAGGCCATCAACGGCTTTATCGCGTTCTGTGAGGACGAGCTGACCCTGACCGACGGCGGCGATGTGAAGATGCTGGACAGCTTTAAGCTGTGGGCAGAACAGATCTTTGGCTGGTACTACTTTGTGGAGCGGAGTGTGTATATGCCGAACCCCCACGGGGCAGGCGGGCACTACGAGACCAAACGCATCAAAAAGCGTCTGGTAACGAAGCAGTACCTCATTATCACACGTTCGGCCGCAAAGACCATGTACCTGGAATTTTTGCAGGCGTACTTTATGACCGCCAACACGAACACCACCCAGCAGCTGACCACAGCGCCTACTATGAAGCAGGCCGATGAAGTGCTGGCACCCTTCCGCACTGCGTTGGCACGGGCAAAGGGGCCGGTGCTGAAGTTCATGACCGATGGCAGCCTGCAGAACACCACTGGCGCGAAAGCAGACCGTGTGAAGATGGCAAGTACCAAAAAAGGCATCGAGAACTTTGTGACCAACAGCCTTTTGGAAGTGCGCCCCATGACCATTGAAAAGCTGCAGGGCAGGCGCGACACGGTGGCGACCGTGGACGAATGGCTGAGCTGTGACATCCGAGAAGACCCCATTGGTGCCATTGAGCAGGGCGCGGCGAAAAACGAGAACTACCTGATCGTTGCGGCAAGCAGCGAGGGCACGGTGCGCAACGGATGCGGCGACGACATCAAAATGGAATTGCTGAGCATCCTGAAGGGGGAGTACATCAATCCGCACGTTTCCATCTGGTACTACAAGCTGGACAGCATTGAGGAAGTTGGTCAGCCGGAGATGTGGCTGAAGGCAAACCCGAACCTGGGCAAGACCGTAAGCTACGAGACCGACCAGCTGGACGTGGAACGAGCCGAAAAATCGCCCAGTGCTCGGAATGACATCCTTGCAAAGCGCTTCAACCTGCCGATGGAGGGTTACACATTCTTTTTCCCATATGAGGAGACCCTTTGCCACCGACCGAGAAGCTATTGGCAGATGCCATGCGCCATGGGCGCGGACCTGAGCATGGGCGATGATTTTTGTGCGTTTACGTTTTTGTTTCCGCTTTCAAGCGGATATTTTGGGGTAAAGACGAGGGACTACATTACCAGCTACACCCTGAGCCAGCTGCCCGTGAGCCGGAGAAACCAGTACGAAGAGTTCATGAAAGAGGGGACGCTATTCGTATTTGACGGCACGGTGCTGGATATGATGCAGGTGTATGAAGACCTTGATAACTTCGTGCAGCAGAACCAGTACGACGTGCGGGCGTTTGGCTACGACCCCTACAACGCGCAGGAATTCGTGGAGCGCTGGGGGCAGGAGAACGGCACCTTTGGCATTACGAAAGTAATTCAGGGTGCGAGGACCGAGAGCGTGCCGCTGGGCGAGCTGAAAAAGCTGAGCGAACAGCGGAAGCTGCTGTTTGACGAAAAGCTGATGCAGTTTGCGATGGGCAATTGCATTGCACTGGTGGACACCAACGGCAACCGGAAGCTTTACAAGCAGCGGCAGGACCAGAAGATCGATGCTGTGGCAGCTATGATGGATGCTTACATTGCGTGGAAGCAGAACCGGGATGCGTTTGAGTGATTAGAGCACCGCTGTTACAAGGCATATCGTGAGAAGAGTTCCCCATACTGCCTCAGTAATATTTTGGGACAGAAAAAGAGCGGCGTGAGGTTCGTGCCGGTTGAAAACATACTTGCGCAGAAGAAATTCGGCAAGCGTTTTTACACCGAGCGAGAAAGGGCGCAACGGTATCATGACCCAAAATGCTGAAAACAATTTCACCTGTGGATCGGTCATCTTTTGTGAGCTTACAGAACACAGTATGGACGAGAACTGCAGCCAAATACAGTAAAAGAGCTTCAAACGACGAAGCCTTAATGACCGAGACCAACCCGAAATATAGAACCGTTGATCGCATCATGCCGAGAACGAAATACATGAAGATTCTCCTTAGTCATCATCTGCGCTGTTCCAATCTTCATTTGGAGCACCGCAGTGTGGGCAAATCCAATAACCGTACTCATTGCTGCCATCTTCCCATGGCGCTACATATTCTCCACCGGCCAAAGAGCCACCGCAATTGTAGCAATTATCCACAAGAAACGAAAGATATTCCAAGGCGGATAAATCGATACCATCTTCTTCGGGAAGTTCATCATCGCTATTCGTTGCACACGGGTCGGCGGTAACATTGGAAGAATCGGGGAGCTCCATTGGAGGTTCAGGGGCTTTTGAGGGAAGAAGGTCAAAATCAACGCCAGAATCAACTGTAGAATCTTTGCGCTTATTGCACACGATTATGCCGCCAGCTATCGCAGCAGCAACTACGGCAGTACCGGCGATTATTTTGCGTTTGTGCTTTTTCCAAAAACGGTTGGCCTTTAACGGTAGAGGAACACGGACATCTGTAATTTTTACCGGTTCGGAATACTCGATTGCAAATGATGTTTTACAGTACTGGCATCTTACATGAGATGGATTTGTGTCGGGTATAGCAAGTTTTTTATTGCAACCAGGGCAAGTGATGACCATTTGAAAAATCCTTTCTATGCGGGTCGTGACATTGCCATTCACAGTGATTAAATTTTCTGGTACATAAATCCGTTCCGAGTCAAATATAACTCGGAGGGTTTCATAGGATCATTTAGTGCATTTTTGATTACCGTAACCAGTGGATTCAGCACCTGATTTGTCAGGCTATCAGATATCTTTAGAATATTCTTTTCAGACTCGGTAAAGGGGTCAGGAGCTTTTTGGCGAAATTTTGGTTTATGTGCTTCTCGGATATCCTTTGCGTAAGGGCTAATGGCATCGGAAATTTTGTTTTTCGTGTGTCCCAGCAATAGGTCTGCCTCTGCACGAATACTTTCCAGATAAGCGGCATTCCAGTTTTGTGCATAATAAACTTCCATGATAGCGCTGATTGCATAGAGTTGCGATGCCAAGTCAAGGTTCTGTTTTGCAATTAGAACAGGCTCCTGATTCTTTTTAGCATCTTTTGCATTGACCCGGTGCTCTAGTTCGGTTGTGTAAAAGTCGATATCTGCAATCGCTCGAATCTTGGAACGCTGGATATTCGTTAGAGTAGCTATGCGCTGGGGCTCGCTTAACATGATTGTGGAATAATTTCCAACGGCATATTTCACAAATGTTAGCTCGGAAAGAAGTTCTGTGCGCTTGGAGTCCTCTAAAAAACTAAGGACATCGTCTAGTTTTCGGTTGATTTCCGACATTTTGGACGAAATATCGGAGAGAAAGTATTGCCCGGTTGCGAAAGAAGCAATGCTAAAGGCATTAAATAGGGCAACAGATGCTGGATTGATTGGATGCAAGGATGCGGTTCCACTAAAATGCGAACTAGCATCAACCATAGTCGTGGCATAGCCGCCGTTGCGAAGATGCAAGAGCGCTCCCTGGACACCTTCTGGAAATTTCAAAATGTAGGTTTTGGAAGCGGTATCTGAAACAATGGCTGGGGGAAGAAGTTGAAGCAAAGAATTGGCGGTAACTCCAGTTTGCTCTGGAAACTCAACTTTTCGGAACCGTGTCTTATCACTAAAGTCAAACGGGATATCGCTTGGAACGATTTCGCAGTTGAGGTCTTTTGTAGAAAGCAGCTCGTTACTGGCCATAATGACAGCCTCCTCGTAGTTTGTGAATCTATCATACAGCAGATAATCTATATTTGCAAGGAGCAGTCGAAAAAAGAAGCAATAAAATCGCTTTCAATAGAGGATTTCTTATTAGAGAGGAGGTGATTATATGCACGGTTATAACGATGAACTCTACCATTGGGGCATCAAGGGCATGAAATGGGGCGTGCGTCGATATCAAAATAAAGATGGGACTCTGACTGCGGCAGGACGAAGCCGATATGTAGGGAGTAACGCTGAAGGAACAGATGAAAAGTCACAAAAGAGAGTTGGGCTTTCAGACAAACAAAAAAGGGCGTTGAAAATCGGCGCAGCGTTAGCGGTTGCTGCATTGGGAACGTATGGTGGGTATCGCTTGGCAAAGTCTGGCAAGTTAGAGCCATTTGTTGCTGCAGGCAAACAAAAAGCTGCTGAACTTATGGAAGAGGCAGGAAAAGAGCGGAGTTCGACTCCTAAAACTCATGCACATTCAGACTATACGCGAGCGCATGAGAAAAAGAGTGTTCGAGTGCTGAGCGATGAAGAACTTAATGCTAAAATTAACCGGTTGCAAAAAGAAAAGCAGTATGAATCGCTGATTGCTACTCCGAGCAATGTTAAAAAGATGCTTGCGACAGCCGGAACGGCCGCATCAGCATTAGGAACCATAAGCACATTGTACAACAACTACAACGCTGTGGCAAAAATCGGAAAAAATCTTATTGCCTCAAAGAAAATCCAGAATCGTATGAGCACGATGAATGTTCACTCAGAATAAGAAAGGCATCTATGAGAAGTGAAGCAACGATTGGCTCCCGCCTGAAACGGGCGTGGAACGCCTTTACGAACCGGGACCCTCCCGGGAAGAACTACTATGGCGGAGGGAGCAGCTACCGGCCTGACCGGGTACGGCTGAACCGTGCGAATGACCGCACGATCATGACCGCCATTTATACCCGCATTGCCATGGACGCAGCGGGCATCACAATAAACCACGTAAGGCTCGATGAAAACGGACGCTACGACGAAACCGTTGATTCGGGCCTTAATTGCTGTCTGAACCTTTCCGGCAACAAGGACCAGACCGGCAGGGCGCTGCGGTATGACATGTTCCTCTCTGTACTGGACGAAGGCGTGCGGCATGTGCTCTGTACGGACATCAGCAAGGACGGCATGCT
>OGMK01000326.1_pt1 | contig 39016 bp, 38 predicted proteins | sample 1573151 | NCBI WGS metagenome assembly OGMK01 (sample SAMEA2581887, study PRJEB24529) | metagenome | biome: Human gut stool | place: China | collected 2011
TAGGAGTAGGAGTAGGAGTAGGAGTAGGAGTAGGAGTAGGAGTAGGAGTAGGAGTAGGAGTGTCGGTAATCGCCCCGTTTTTTCTGTTTCGGCTTGGTTTCCGATTCCCGCTCTTGCGACCTCTTTTTTGGCGCTCGATCGTGGGCTTGGCCCTGTTTGTCCTGTATCTTTCTGTTTTTTTGTTTTTTATCCCGAGGCTCTTTCCGAACCGGCGAATAAAAAGACGGTGTATCATAACAGGCAAACCGCTTCGTTATTATCGGTATCGCGGCTCGATTATGTACGGTCAGGACACGTTCTTCGCCGTGAACCTCGATGTCTGTTCTTACATACCTGAAAGGGGATGCGCCAAATTTCTCAATTTGACACATCCCCTTCGGGAATGAATCCTTCCTGAAATTAGTATCCCAGGGTTTTCGCAGCCGCGTAGGAAATTTTCAGGGCATTCGCGCGGCGAAGTTCCTGCTTGATCTCCGTGATACGGCCCATAGTCGTATATCGGTCGGCCTTCAGACAGATCGTCATCAAGGCACGCTCCGACTCATTGAGCTTGTCACGCTCGGCAGCTACGAACTGGCCGATATCCTGAGCGGTTTTGAAGGCATCGTTGAGCTGAATACGGGGTGCAGGACCGTACTGTTCCCGCCAAACGCCGATCGGCTCTCCGATGTGGATGTAACTTACGAGTGATTTCTTCTCCAGTTTCTGCACCTCGGTTGCTTCTGGAACTTGGTATTTTACATGTAATTCCTGATCGCGCATGGTCGTAGATACCATGAAGAAGAACAGGATCATGAAGATCACGTCCGGCAGCGAGGCGGTAGAGATCGGGGGCAAACTTTTGTTGCCTTTCTTTTTAATTACTGCCATACTACTTTTTTCCTCCTAAATCTCTGGGTTCTGCTTCCGAGATACTCATGGGAACGGCTTTGGCTACGATACCGCGCTCCGCTTCTCCGAGATCCGAGAATTTCATTTGGAATTTATTCTTCGAAACTTCGTCACGGATTTCGTTGATCGCACGCGTCAGCTCGTTCTGTACCATGATGTAGATCTGATATTGGGTATCTTTGGTCGTTTGCAGCGAGAGTACGCCTTTTCCGACCGGATAGCTCCATTTGCTGCCGTCGGGGAGCTCGAACTCCTCGACCTCTTTTTCGGGCAGGTTGGGATCGTCCATCACATTGAGGAGGAAGTCCTTCGCCCGGTCCTTCAACTGGTGGATATCGACGTACTCCTGTTCGCCGGCCCTGCCCACGAAGATATCGCCGCGGCCGTTCACCAGAACGGGCAGAAGGTTACGTATCTTCACCTTCATATCCTCGACCTTTTGATCCTCGGGGGGCATCGGCGGCAGGTTACGGGCGATACCCGTATCGACGTTCATCGTCGTAGCCACCAGGAAGAATATGAGCAGCAAGAAAGCGATGTCGGCCATTGAACCGGCATTGATCTCCTGTACTTTTCTTTTATCTATAGGCATCGTTCAAACTCTATTTGAAAGCTTTGTATATCTCTGTGAAAATAGCTGTCAGAACAGCGGCACCCAGAGCTACGTAGGTTACCAGAATGCTGGCTTCCGTGATAACGGTTTCAGGATGCGGGAAGAAGCCTCCGTTCGCGACGTCCGGAATTTCGATCGTATGTCCGCGGGCGATCAGGTAGGCTGCCGCGACGATGACGATGATCAGAAGTGTCGAAAGCAGCGTTCCTTTGATGCCTTTGGAACTGTTGACCATACCCCAAACGGCCGTGAACAGTGCTGTTGCAATACCGACTGCGATCAGGATATAACTCCAGATGAGGTTCAGGTTGATCGCCTCGTTGCTGCCGCCGGCCACCATTGCATATACGGTCAGAATCACCGTAATCAGCAGGATGACGCCCAGCAATATGTTTAATATTTTTTTCATAATAGGGAATAAAGTCTTTATAAGTGCGAATTATTTCTTGTAAGCCGTCAGGATATCCATCAGGGTGATGGACGAATCCTCCATATCGTTTACGAGCGAGTCGATCTTGGAAACGATATAGTTGTAGAACAACTGAAGAATAACCGCAGCGATAAGACCCAGCAGGGTGGTCAGCAGGGCGACCTTGATACCGCCGGCAACCAGCGTCGGAGAGATATCGCCCGCAGCCTGGATGGCGTCGAACGCCTCGATCATACCCACGACGGTACCCATAAATCCGAGCATCGGGCTAAGTGCGATGAACAGACCGATCCAGCTCAAGCCCGACTCCATGCGGCCGGTCTGTACCGAACCGTAGGAAACGACGGCTTTCTCGACACTGTCCAAACCCTGGTTGTAACGATCCAGACCCTGATAGAAGATCGATGCGACCGGACCGCGCTTGTTGCGGCAAACTTCCTTGGCAGCTTCGATACCGCCCTTTTTCAGCGCTTCTTCGACCTGTGCGATCAGTTTCTTGGAGTTGATGGTGGAAAGGCTCAGGTAAAGCATACGCTCGATGGCAATGGCAAGACCGAATACCAAGCAGAGGAGCACCGGAAGCATCCACTCCCAACCGCCTTCGAGGAACTTCTGCATCAGCACCTGGTGCATCGGCTTAGCTTCGGCAAGCTGAGTGTCCGAAGCCGGAACTTCGTCCACTACGGTTTCTTCAACGACTGCGGTCTCCTCGGTTGCAGGCGTAGTCGTCTCCTGGGCGAAAGCGTTAACAGTACCAAGCGAGAAGATGGCGACTGCTACAATCAAAAAAAGTTTTTTCATGGTTGTTTAATTAAAATTTTGATTAGTTGATCGTTTTTTCGTTTGCGTTTTTTATTTCAAAAAATGTAATTTTTTTTTGTCCTGTCTGGCTTATCGCGGTTCAAATTCGTTTTATTTTAGCTTTTTTCGACAATCCGGCTGTCTGGTCGGAAAAATGCCCCGGTTTCTCTTTTCGGCAGTAATATTCTCTGCAATGAATTGAGCGGTAATGTTTTATCCTTTTTCGGACAGTCTGCGTGCCTCTCTCCGAGACCCTGTCGATGCGATTTTTAGCTCCGAAATATACAAAATTATTTTCGTACGCACAATGTTTTAGTCGGTAAATTCTCCTTTGAGGGGCGTGCGGAGCAGGTCGAGCGTTTGCTCGCGGGGCAGTTCGAGTCCGAGGACGTACATCAATTTTGTGACGGCCGCTTCGGTGGTCATGTCGTGGCCGCAGAGCACGCCGATCCGCTGCAGGCGGAGTCCCGTTTCGTAGAGTTCCATCATGACCCGACCGCCCCGGCACTGCGTGACGTTGAGGACGATCAGTCCCCGGTCGATCGCCTCTTCGAGCACGCGGATGAACCATTCGCTGGTCGGGGCGTTTCCTGCGCCGAAGGTTTCGAGCACGACGCCCCGGAGCCCTTCGGCCGAGAGCATCGCGCGCAGGGTCCGTTCCTCGATGCCGGGGAAGAGCTTGACGACGGCGATACCTCCGCTCAGGCGGGCGGCGATGTGCAGGGGTTCGTCGTAGCGCTCCGGCTGGAGAATGTATTCGGTGTGGTAGGTGATATTGACGCCCACGTCGGCCAGGGCCGGATAGTTGTACGACCAGAAGGCGCTCAAGTCTTCCGAACTGCGTTTGGTCGTGCGGTTGGCGCGGAACAGACAGTTCTGGAAATAGAGCGACACTTCGGGAACGGCGGGGCGGCCGTCGATGCGGGCCGAAGCGATTTCGATGGCCGTCATCAGGTTTTCGCGCCCGTCGGTGCGCAGCACGCCGATCGGAATCTGGCTGCCGGTGAAGACGACGGGTTTGGCCAGGTTTTCGAGCAGGAAGCTCAGGGCCGAAGCGGTGTAGGACATCGTGTCGGTGCCGTGCAGCACGACGAACCCGTCGTAGCGGGCGTAGTTGTCGCGGATGATCGCCGCCAGGTCGAGCCAGTTGCGGGGGCTGACGTTCGATGAGTCGATCACGGGGTCCATCGTGAATACCTCGATGCCGATGTTCAGGCTTTGGAGGGTCGGGAACTCCTCGAAGATGCCGCTGAAGTCGAACGGTACGAGGGCGCCGGTCGTCGGGTCGGGCTTCATGCCGATCGTGCCGCCGGTATAGATAATCAGGATCGAAGGTTTCATATCGATTCGGTAGGGCTTGAATGGTCGTTTGTCGTCTGTCGCGCCGCGTCGAAGCCGAACATCCGCCGGGCGTTGCGGGTCGTGGCTGCCGCTACCTCTTCGGGTGTCGTGCCTTTCAGCGCTGCGATTTTGTTGCAAATATAAGGAATATATCCGGATTCGTTTCGCTGGCCGCGATAGGGAACCGGCGTCAGGTAGGGACAGTCGGTTTCGAGCACCAGGTCGTCGAGCTCCATTTCGCGTACGGTATCGGCCAGCCGGCTCTTTTTGAAGGTCACCACACCGCCGATGCCGAACAGGAAGTCGCCGCACTCCTTCAACTGCCGGTAGGTGTCGGCGTCTTCGGCGAAGGCGTGGAAAACACCCCGCAGGCGCAGCCCTTTTTCGCGGGCGGCCTTCGTTTCCGTTTCGACAGTGCGGCACATATCTTTCCAGGCCGCCCGCGTATGGATGGCGACGGGAAGGTCATAGGTCGCGGCCAGGCGGCACTGTTTCGTGAATGCCTCGAGCTGTTCGGCCTTGAAGCGGTCGTCCCAGTAGTAGTCGAGTCCGATTTCGCCCACGGCGCAGAATCGTCCGACGCCTTCGGGTGGCGAGCAGAGGTAGCGTTCGACCAACGCCAGCTCTTCCCGCCAACGGGGATTGTCGTTGATGGAGGTCGGGTGCAGCCCCATCATCGGGGTGCAGTGGTCCGGATAGCGGCGCACGGTGTCGAAGAGGCGCCCGTGGCTCTCGGAGTCGATCGCCGGCAGCAGCAGCCGCTCCACCCCGGCTTCGCGGGCGCGGCGGATCGCCTCGTCGCGGTCGGCGTCGAACTCTTCGGCGTAGATATGCGAGTGGGTGTCGATCAGATAATTCAATGTTTCGGAAATTTTGTCTTAAAATATTTTGTTTATAGAGTTGGTGTCTCGTTGTTCTGATTCGGTGGGTATATTATTTAATTCGGATTTTTTTGCTTTTATTTCATCAATAATGTTGTTTATTTCCTGAATTGAATCTACATCTTTACTCAACAAGTAGTGAGTTGTACTTGATGTACTGCCATATCCGTTTCCGCTGCTTCCAGATACTTTTACATATGCTTGCTCGAATTTCCAACCCAATGCGGACATAATGTTAAGTGCTTCCACCCGGGAATAGAAGATTTCAGCTTTTTCATTTTCGTTTTCGAGTCTGATATCTTTCTTTTTATTGCGTTCTTGCCCGTAATCGAGGTATATTCGAGTTTTTTTCTGACTTACGATTTGTTCAATAATTTCACAGAAAATTTTGTTTTGTGCAAAAGTGAAACTGATTGGGCTGATAGTAAATAAAAGAAATAAGATGACGAATTGTTTCATAGGATTGGGATAGTGTATTTTGTATTTATTTTTTATTAGCGTAGTTTCATATATCGGTTCCCCGGAAGCTGCCGGACGGCTCCGGCCATTTCGAGTCCCAGCAGCAGGGCCGAAAGTTCGCCGAATCCGAGCCCCGAGAGTTCGCAAAGCTCTTCTGCGGATATCGGGTCGTCGGTGCGGAAGCAGCCCAGCAGCCCCTCTTCGTCGCGCGTGAGTGCTGCGGGAGCCGCTGTCGGCCGGTCGATCAGATCGCCGGGGCGGTTCTGGTCCCACATCATTTCCCGCACGATATCTTCGCCCGTGCATACCATTTGGGCACGCTGGGTCCGAATCAGCAGATTGGCTCCGGCCGAGGCGAAGTCCGTCGCGCGTCCAGGGACGGCCATCAGCGTGCGGTTGTAGCCGTCCGCCAGCCGTGCCGTATCCATCGACCCGCCTTCGACGGGCGATTCTACGACGACCGTACCGCCGCTTATGCCTGCCAGCAGACGGTTGCGGGAGTGGTAAAAGTTGCCGTTCTGCCTGGTTTGGGAGTGCAGCTCCGAAACGACGGCTCCGCCGTGTTCGATCATATCCCGGGCGACGGCCGTGTGCTGTGCGGGCGTGATGCCGGGAAGGGCCGAGGCGATGATGCCGACGGTCGGCATGCCGAAAGCGAGCGCCGCACGGTGACAGGCCGTATCGATGCCGAAGGCTAGGCCGCTCACGATCACCGTATCCGCCACCCGGTCTGCCAGTTCGCCGATCAGCCGGTCGGCCATCTGTTGCCCGTACGGAGTCATCCGACGCGTGCCGACCATCGTAAGCGTCGTCTTGCCGAGCGCTTCCGGGGAACCCAGAACATACAGCACATGCGGGTAGTCGGCGGTTTCGCGCAGCAGGGCCGGGTATTGTGCGTCGGTGGAGGCGATGATCTCGATCCCGTGTTTGCGGCAATGTTTGACTTCGCGCTCTGCGTCTGCGAACGCTTTCTTTTGGAGGATCGCCCGCGCGAGTTCCGGTCGGAGTCGGGCTTTTTCGATGAGTTCGTCGGCCGAAGCGGAGAAAACCGCCTCTGCCGAACCGAATACGTCGAGCAGATGGACCGCCCCTTTCGGGCCTATTCCCGGCGTGAGGGTAAGGGCTATGTCTGGAATTTCGCGCTTCATTTTCCGTATCCGGCAATCCCCGAATGAGTTCGGCTCCGCCTCTTTTGGGCGAAACCGTAGGTTCCGGACCCGCTTCGGGGCTTCGGTTAGCGGTTGTAAAGATAGGTTTTTGCCGATAAAAATGCAAAGTTGCCCGGAAGTTTTGCAGAAAAGAGAAATCTTCGTATATTTGCAAACCCGATCCAGGGAATCAGGGTCTGATGGCCGAGTGGCTAGGCAAAGGTCTGCAAAACCTTGTACAGCGGTTCGAATCCGCTTCAGACCTCACAGAAACCGCGTTGCAGCTATCTACAACGCGGTTTTATTTTTGAATTGTCATACATTTGTAATACCAACCTTTATTCGTGGCTGGTTTCTTCAATATAAGATAACAAGCTATAGATATCCAGATGAATTTGGCGGGTTGCTCGATTCATTTTATCATCTAATTCTTGCCATCGTTTTTGGGCTGCATTTGGTTTGATAGCTTCCTCATATGTTCCAACAACATGTTCTACTTCTTTTTCCAAAGTATGCGATAACTGAAATATCGTTTGTTCATCAATATAAGACGGACGACATTTCTCATTCAACTCTACAACCTTATTAAATAATGTTTGAGCATTTGATTTATACTTAAATCCATTCGGCTTTTGAGTACCATAACCATGTACATATTCTCCATAAGGTGCTGCAACTAATGAATCATATAGTTGTTTTATTTCTAATAACAATACATTTTCCATAACAATATATTTATTTGATTTTTTGCGTCCGTCTTAATTCTTTGAGCGGATTTTGGTCATATACTTGTTTTAGTTTATACAGATCCGTATTAGGTTCGATAATAGCTTGTCGATAGCTGACATAATATCCCAGTAACGTATCGACATAAGAATTTCCAGTATGATATGATTTGCTAAAATCATTTTTATGAATAATATTCAACGCCATTTCCCATTCTTTGGATGATACATTTTCCTTGCAAGTACAAAAGGCTTTCCACCACGAGTGGGCCGATGCATTGCATATCGAATCATTTCCTAAAATCTCAATAGCCGTTTTCTTTCCGCCATTTTCCAGCCCAAGCCATTCGAAGAAATAACGATAAATAATCATGGTTTCTGGCATTTCAAGAAGCTTATGGTATTCCTCGATATTTTCGCCAAAAGCTTTCATGAAAAATGATGTTCCCTTGCCAATCTTACCTTTTGTACTATTGAGAACAGCCTGAATAGCTCGGATATACTTACGATTCCAGTATTTGCCAATATAGTCTCGATTGTGAGAATAATCCTCATCCATATCTTCCGTGCGACGGATGGGGTGGTATTTCATGGGAAAAGAATAGATACTCACATTTAATCGATCACACAATTCTACATTGATCCTTAACCGATGATATAAATCATCTGGATGATCATCGAAGTTATATAACAAGTAGTTGGAGAAATCTTTCAATCCAACCTTGCTGCTCATTTCAATCGCGCGAGTATATTGTGCTTCCGTTTTTATATTATCGAAAGCTATTCTTAACGGGCGTATTGCGATTCTGCTTAACTGCTTGACATTCTCTTCGGTAAATAAACGAGCATCTACACCTTGGTTGAAATCGACATAGCGATGACGAGGAGCAGGTTTAAAATGTTTCTTATAAATATCCTTTATTTCGTCATATGCGGCGAGCAGGTGTTCTTTTGTAGTCGTAAGAAGCTTATTAATTTTATATTTTTCAAAAATGATTTTATATATCTCAAATGATTCTTCGCCTTTTAATTTTTGGTAAAATTCCATAATTAAGGACTGGGCTTTTCTAATATTTGCCCGTTCGTTAATCACAGGTGTAGAGCGCAAATGAGCAATGGATAACGCAAGTAAATCTGGTTGAATAAATATAGCGTCTTTACCAAATCCGCAAGCTACAATATCATTGATAATCGTATCGAACTCCGAAGAGGCTAATATGTTATTATCCATTAATAAAAGGTCTTTTTGATCACCGTATTGTTTTCGGGTTTCTTCGATTCTCTCTCGAAGAGGAATATAGGAATTATAAACAGGTTCTAATTTGGGAACAGCGCAAAACGGACATTTTCTTATGCATCCACGTGTGGTATATCCATAATATGCATTGTTCATTGGATATTTATATTCAATTTCATCAAGAATTGAATAATCTAAAGGCAAATTATCGATAATGAGTTGATTCCTTTTATCTAGTTGTCCGGGAATGTTTAAAATTCCTTTAAATGGCTTGATCCCAGTTGCCTCGTAAACCTCTTTTGCTTGAATGGTTGCTAATACACCTCCAACCATCAAATTTTTTGTGTCTTTAACTAGTTTTTTTGCAAAATTGATGGTGTCGATAGTAATGCGCCAATGGAACGTGAACAAAGTTGTTACAAAGACGCGATCCCATTCGGGATCTGCTTCCCAGTTTTTTTTCCAATAATAATCTTTAAACTGATTAATTTTGTTTGTCAAAAGAATCTCCATATTTGTGGAGCTAATCGGGATTTGAACTAAGAAATCCCGCCGCCTTGTACGAATATACTCAACAAACAAATCTTTGTAAAGATTCCAATTAATGTTTTCATCTATTTTATAAAACTCATCAATACATTTATTGGCAATGCGTTCTATAACAAACTGTTTTAAATCCCCTTTATAGAAAACGACTTCATGACCTAACATTTTATGATAGGTCGATAATTTCATAAGCCCAATTGGTGGATACTTATTTGAATAGTTTGGCTCTATAAGCAGTATCTTTAATTTTTTTCGAGGTCTTGCCATTATTCTTCTATAAGTTCTCTTATAGCTTTTCGTTGTAATTCTCTAATTAATTTAATATGTGAAACCGGACAGTTTCTTTGATATGACATACACACTCTGCGAATTAATGCTGCAAGGTCTTCGGGATAGTGATTATTCAATATTTCAAAGTCATCGAGCTCAGGTTCAACCTGCGGGATAGGACTTGATATAGGTAATTCAGATGCAGGTATGCACGGTATCTCTTGGTCCATCTCTGTATGTAAGTCTTTGATTCGCCGTTTATACGACTCCAGTACTTTTTGTGCTACAGGATTGGTTGCATTCTTGGATTTGGTGATACTCTTAAGTTTTTTGCAAGCATCTGTTAATTGTTTTTGAGCATTAACGATATTTTCAGTTGCGGGAGCTTGAATTATTTTGTAAGCATCTATATAACGCTCGACTGCTTTTTTTGTATCATTGGCTAAATGATATAACTTAACTAATCCATCGAAGAAATTTCGAATTAGACACTTTAGGCATTCTGCTTCTGGGGTAGGAGCTAATCCGTCACGGGCACTATTTAGTTTGATTTTTTGATTCGCAATATGGATTTCTCCATAAAAATATTTATTACCTCGGGTTTCATTACGAGGGAAATAAGTTGTTAGCATATCGGCTTCTCCAACTTGAATATTGTGTTTTCGGAGCCGAAATTGGCTGCTTGTATCTGATACGGGAATTGCTTTGGTAAAATCGGTCAAGGCGTACCAGCCCCATGCTAACAATCCGTATGTATCATCTTTTAACGAGAAATACTCTAATCCGTTGATTGTATCATTTGTTCCAACGACACGTAATCCGTATCGTTTTTCTATCGCCGTGCCGTTAATTGAGATTGGGAAATATCCAACATTTTTTTGTAACTCTTCATATTCCCCTGACACACTGGTCATAATCAATTGATTCCTAAATTGAGCTGAATAATCGACTGGAGCAACTTCCCTTAAATAGTCTGCAATAATGTCTTTATTCAACAATGCTGGATATTGTAAATCAATATTGCATAAAGTAACTATAAAATAATGGTCATCTTTATTTTCATCGTATAAATTGCGAGATGACGCGGAATCTATTACATCCGTGGCATCGCGTTTATCGTTTTCGTCATTAAGAATCGCCTTGATTTTATCAATATCGAAAACAATTTCCGAAGCAAACTCTTCTCCTTTGTAGGTTGTTCTAAATGATAATTTTTTACAGAAATAGCCGCCAACTAATCGCCCTATGCCGAACTGACCTGCGGATGATTCTCCGTCCTTATTGGAATCTGCTATATCCAGCAAAACGGATTCGACTCGTTCTACGGGTATGCCAATGCCATTATCCCTAATTTCTATAAACCTCTTGGCAGAATCAATAGTAATAGAAATTCTACCATCGGTTATAGCTCCTAAAATACCGTGATTGACGGCATCATTGATAGCGTCTCGTGCATTTTGAACATATTCACGATAGATCAGCTTTTCATCCCCATACATTTGAAACATGAGCATGTTTATAAGCCCTTTACCAATGCGGGATTTATGCGTTTTCAGCTCTGCCATAGTTTATTATCCGTTGGGAAATTGTTTGTATGTCGGCCTTGGGAATCTAATATTTACAATCGATCGTAATGCCGGATTGGAAATAATATATTCCCCGGGAGATAATCTCGTCATCATATTTTGATAGACCTTAGGCACGTATTTGTAATCGGCTTTTGATATTTCGATAGCATTAGTCCGACCATAAGCATGAGTAGAACAATTGCCCTTAACTCGATCGTGTATAGCACTTCGGAATTGCTCCACCGAAAATAGAATAATGCCTAATGATCGGCCTCGCTCTGTGATTTCCAATAATTGACGTAGAATTGGGGAGTTTTTCGGAATATCGTTCGAAGCATATTTATTCAATTCATCAACAAACAAAATTATCTTATCAGGAATATTATCACGATCAGCGCCCAGTTTCATTTCATATATTGCACGGGCTACACTACCAAAAACGAAACTTTGAGAGTTTTCGTCTAATCGGGCAATATCGATTACCATAACCTGATTAGCTGTCAGATTGTGTTGAATCTCGCTTGTGAGGTCTACTTCTCCTACGTTATCATGTATTACTTTTGAGAAAATATCATTCTTGATCGCTTTACTAACACATCTCTTAAATTTTCTCCAGCTAGTTACTTGAATTTCATTCTTTACACCTCCATTGGCAGCGGTTTTTGTATACTCATCCAATTTATCTTGAAAATCTTTCCAATTATTCACACCGGCAAAATACCCTTCTCCATTTATGACATAATTAACGCAGCTTTCTAAAGTTCCAGTACTATCATCTTCATTGGCCAACAATAAATCCAATTTATCTTGAGATTTGTCATAGGTGAATTTATATGTAAAGGCTTTGTGATTTTTCTTTTGTCGTTCAACGTCTTGAGGATGAGCGTATGATTGCGCATGTTGCATTATTTCATCCTTTGTGTAAGGATAGTAATAGCGAACATTCTTAAAGGGTTCTATTGATAACCCTAAATCCGCATATATCTTTTTATCTTTCTCCGGCAGCTCTGTATTCGTTTCATCAATGGCCATAAGATCTCGTCCTTTGACATTGAAAAACACAAAAGCCACACTACTTCCGTCTATATCTTTGAATTTATGTTGAATTGCATTAAGGAGGAACATTGAATAAGATGTTTTTGCTGCTAATCCTGAAATACCGGATATATTCAAATGCGCTCCGTCTGGTCCAATTAAAAAGTGAGAATTAAGCTCGACTTTAACTTTTTTGGCTGCATTGCCTTGGTACATTTCCAAATAACCGCACACCAAAGGATTTTTTACATCATTTAGTCCTAAAGCCGTTCGAATATCCTCTTCGTCACAAAGCGAGACTTGTTTGCCATCCAGTACTGGGGTATAAATATCATCAGTATTGCAAACGACTTTTGCTTTTACGTAATTCATTCCAAGCCGATTCATTTGCCCAATAGAATCAGCTGTATCACCAAAATTACTTGATATAAAATTAGTGAAATGGCTCGCAGCATCCGTTACATGCGTAATTTCTTCGATAACTCCATATGTAATAGACTTATCGCTATTAGAGGATACATGTTCAACTTTAACTATGTCGAACGGACTCAAAATTTGTCCTTTATCTGTCCAAAAATAGAAATTATCAATGGTAGATGGCATCTTTTCAGTTGCCGATACTTTTCCAATAAACAAACAGACATATTAAAGATGAAAAGAAAATCCAAACAAGTATAGATAAATTGGCTTTATATCAGTATTTTATAAAGGTATTCTTTCTTTCAGTTGTTTTCACTTTTTTCTATTGATTGGCTCTTTTTTGGTACATTTTTGTTCCTTATTTGTTTCTTGATTTCAGTTTTAATTCGTATATTTGCATACGAAAAACTAACGAATGAAAGAATACGATTATGCCACGCATAAAGAAACCTAAAAAGGTAAAAGAGCCCATCCGTCTTCGGATGAAGGATTTGTCCGATGGCAGCAAAAGTCTGTATCTGGATATATACCGCAACGGCAAGCGGACATACGAGTACCTGAAGCTGTATCTTATTCCGGGAACGGACAGCAATACCCGTCGGCAAAATGAAATAACGATGGCTGCCGCGAACGCCATCAAGTCGAAACGCATTATCGAACTGACCAGCGGTGAAGCCGGAATCGTGAACCATACGGATAAAGTCTATCTGCTGGATTGGATGCAAACCTATCTGGAGTACCAGGAGAAACGCGACAAGAAGGGCATCGGCCAAATCAAAGCCGTTACCCATATCCTGAAAGAGTATGCGGGGGAAAGGTTTACATTGGACCGGGTTGACCTCGCTTTTTGTCAAGGCTATATCGACTACATGCTGACAACTTTCCGTCCCAAAGGAAAGCCGATAGCCGCTTCTACACGCAATACCTATTATCAGATATTCAACGGTGCCCTGAACGCTGCTGTCCGGGCCAAACGGTTGTTGAGAAACCCGTTTAACGAGATGGAGAAATCGGAGAAGCCCAAAATGCCGGAGAGCGTGCGACCCTATATGACCATCGAAGAGGTACGGGCATTGATTACCACTCCGATACAGGACGAAAGGGTCAAAAACGCTTATCTGTTCTCCTGCTTCTGCGGACTGCGTATCAGCGATATTGTCGGCCTGAAATGGAAAGATGTCTTTGTCGATAACGGGCAATACCGTCTGGCGGTGGCCATGCAGAAGACCAAAGAACCGATTTACCTGCCACTCTCCAAAGAGGCATTGAAATGGATGCCGGAGCGTGGGGACGAGGCTGCGGACGACCATGTGTTCCACCTGCCTTCAAACATCAACCGATACCTTAAGCCGTGGGCCGAAGCGGCCGGAATCACCAAGCGTTTCACCTTTCACACCGCCCGGCACACGTTCGCGACCATGCTGCTGACGCTTGGTGCGGATCTCTACACCGTATCGAAGCTGCTCGGTCACACCTCCGTGAGAATGACACAGGTGTACGCCAAAATCATCAACCAGAAAAAGGACGAAGCGGTCAATCTGGTCAACGGGCTGTTCGGGTGATATAATCTTATCTTAATTCAAATTACTTACTGGCAAAGTATTTCCGGCTTTGCTTCGGCCTTTCCGATGGCCGGAGTGACGCCGCTATGATATAAAGTATAAATCTCAAAAAACAATTCAACATGAAAGGACAGAACAACCGGTCCTCTCTTTTTTTGAAGGGGGACCACATCTGCGCCATTTCGCTACGGAACAGGATGTAGCGGAAGAACTTTACGCGTTGCTCTCCGAGGCGAGAGAGCTTTATCTTCAAGATGTCATGGCAGGCGGCAAACGGTATGGCCGCTACGTGGACGACTTCATAAACAGCCACCGGTACATCGACTGCAACAGTGCGGTCTGCAGGAACTGCCATGAAATGAACATCCATATCGTCAAGGGACTGCTGCTCGATTGCGCAAGTCTCATCAGAAACCTTTTTACCGCAGATAGGTTTTCTTTCGAGGCGTGCATGGCCGTGAAACGAAAGTATGACCTTGCCGGAGAATGGTCCGGCCCCTCACGTATGGAGGATTCCAGAAACGATCCTCCTCTCTCCTTCGGTTGTAATTTATCCAGTGAACAGATGACAGGTATTGTGGCTTGCGCCAACGCCTATCATCTGTTTTGCGTTTCTATGCTCCGCTCCGAGGACATGGAAGCGCTTTTCGCCTGCAAGGTGGGCTTCTGCATACGTGTGAACAATATCCGCCATGTGGCGGTCCTGTTCGATGCACTGCTTGAGAACAGGCTTATCCAGCCTCACTGGCAGTCGGTTCTCGACAGGGGGCGTTTCCTGCTGACCAAAGACGGCGCGAGACACGTCACGGCTTCGAGCCTTTCGTCCGCACTGTCTGCGGCGAGGAACAACATGACGTCGGCAAATCTCGGCATACGGAAAGCCGTCAGCCGGTTGAAGGAATGACACGAACTGCCAAAAAGCCAAGTATGTGAAAGATAAAACAGTGATAGTTGCCGTGATACGTGCATAGTATCACGCCGGTATTTCGCACTGTCCTGCCTGCATCACATAACTTTGACCTCCGTTAGCGCGCTGCATAACGGAGGTTACTCTCCATTGTCTAATTTTAACATGTATTTTATGCAAAATAGAACAACATTCATGGAGCGGTTGAGCGAACGGCTGGCCGCCATAGAAGCGGTTCTCAAGAAAATAGAACCGGTGGAAGGTCTGTTGGAACGTGTGGCTTTGCTGGAAAACAACATCTATACGACCAAGAAGGTCTTCACTTTTCAGGAGGCGTGCGTGTATATAGGCGTGTCCGAGAGCCTGCTGTACAAGCTCACCTCGAACAAGGAAATCCCGCACTACAAGCCTCGCGGCAAGATGCTTTACTTCGCGAAGGAAGAGCTGGACGCGTGGCTCCTGCAGAACTACGAACCTACGGTGGACGACGCCGTGCGTATGGCAACGGAAGTGTCCGCAACCCAACCGTTCTTTAACCGGAAGCGCTATGGAAAACGAAAAAAGAACTGACCGCAACTCGTGGACGGAACTGGACGAGACCCGTCTGTCGGACATCCTCACGGCGTCGCAGATAAAGGCCACGGACACTTATGAGACCCCGCCCCAGATTATCTGGATCGACAACTCCACCATAGCGACACTCGGTAATTTCAGTGCTTCGACGGGCAAGGCGAAGGCGAAAAAGACGTTCAACGTATCGGCCATTGTCGCCGCGTCACTGGCGGGGAAACAGGTTCTGAACTACCGGGCGCACCTGCCCGAAGGCAAACGCCGTATCCTGTATGTGGACACCGAACAGAGCCGCTTCCACTGCCATAATGTGTTGGAACGCATTCTCCGGCTGGCGGGGCTGCCTACCACGACCGACAACGAGAATCTCGATTTCATCTGTCTGCGGGAATACACGCCTGCCGTGCGTATCGGAGTCATTGACTATGCCCTACGTCAGAACAAGGGCTACGGACTGGTCATCATAGACGGCATCCGCGACCTGATGCTCGACATCAACAGCACGAGCGAGTCGGTAGAGGTCATTAACAAGATGATGGAGTGGTCGTCGAAATATGACCTGCACATCCACTGCGTGCTTCACCTGAACAAAGGCGACAACAACGTGCGCGGTCATATCGGCACGGAAATGAGCAACAAGGCGGAGACCGTGCTGGTCATTACCAAGAGCACCGAGAATCCGGGTATCAGCGAGGTTCATGCGCTGCATATCCGGGAGAAGGAGTTTAAGCCGTTCGCCTTTTCCGTCAATGACGAGGGGCTGCCTGTCATGGCGGAAAACTATTCGTTCGACGGCAGCATGAGACCGAAGGCCCGGAGCGGCTTCATGGATTTGTCCATCGAGCAGCACCGGGAAGCGCTTTCCGCCGCTTTCGGGGACAGGCCCATCAAAGGCTTCGAGAACGTGCTGCAGGCTCTTATGGCTTCCTACGAGGCTATCGGGTTCAAACGGGGGCGCAGCGTCATGATAAAACTGCTGCAATACCTGACGGAAAACCTGAAGCTAATTGTCAAACGGGACAAGCTCTTTTACTACGATGTGACCCCGACCGAAGCCTTGCTTTTCGACGAGGAATGCGAGGACGCGGAAGGTGGAAAATAATTTAGTTTACTTTGGTCCGGGTATATAAGGAGAAAAAACCAAAGTAAACCGTTTTTTGAAAACAAGTGAAAAGAAAATGACATGACCATAGCGGAAGCAAAACAACTGCGTATCGTGGATTATCTTGCCAGTCTCGGCTACCATCCCCAAAGTGTGACATCGAAACAATACTGGTACCTGTCACCGCTGCGCGATGAGCGTACTCCGTCATTCAAGGTCAATGACCGGCTCAACGAATGGTATGACTTTGGCGCGGCGACGGGCGGCGACCTTGTGGAGCTGGGGAAACACCTTTACCGGACAGACAGCGTGAGCGAAGTGCTTGCCTGTATCGGGAAGCACGAGAATGCCGCCCCGATACAGAGGGTGCGGATTCCGGGGACAACGCCCCGACCCGTCGAAGCCGACATGAAGGACGTGCTCGTCGTGCCGTTGCAGCACCATGCGCTACTCTCGTACCTCCATTCCCGTGGAATCGACGGGGACATCGGCCGCATGTTCTGCCGGGAGGTCCATTATGAATTGCGGCAACGACGTTACTTCGCCCTTGCCTTCGGCAACATGGCAGGCGGGTACGAGGTCCGCAATCCTTATTATAAGGGTTGTATCCGGTGTAAGGACATTTCCGTCATCCGGCATTCACACGGCAAGGCACAAAGCCGGGTCTGTGTGTTCGAAGGCTTCATGGATTTCCTCTCTTACCTGACGCTGAAACAGGCGGGCGATGATACGGTCTGCATTGATGCGCCTTGCGATTTTCTCGTGATGAACTCGGTGAACAACCTGAAAAAGGCGTTGGCGCACCTGCAGGAGTACAAGGAGATCCACTGTTATCTTGACAACGACCTCGCCGGACAGAAAACGGAAGAGACCATCGCCGGCATGTACGGCGGACTGGTCCATAACGAGGCGGCCCGTTATTACGGATACAAGGACCTGAACGATTACCTGCGCGGAAAGAAACGGTAATGCCTTACCGTTGTCTCCTTTTGAAAGCTCTCCATCCGGAGGGCTTTTTTTATGCCCGATTTTTCCGTTCAACCCACCTTAAAGTATGGAATTAAAGTTCAATTTATATATTTCAGACTTATTTCTACGTAATAAAATACTATTTGATATAAAGGTATTTCATTGTATCGAATATAATATTTTTCTTTGCGAGCATACTTTATAAAGTTTAATCAGAGTTTAATTTCATACTTAAATAAAAAAATGAGTTCATACTTTACATTCGCTCTTGTGCTGACGGTGCTGTACATCGTCTATTACGCGGTCAATATCGCCCGTGACCTGTATGGAAAGAAGGGAACGGAAAAGGCTGACGAAGAGGTTTTCGACCTCGGACCAATGGATGCCACGGAAGAGAGTGTCGTGGTCTCGGAGAACGAGACCGGGTTCAGTATCGGGAATGAGACATACGACACGGAAGACGCAGTAGCCGCCCCGCCGGCACAAGACGACGCAGGGAAAAGGGAGGCAGCCGCCAAGGAACGGCTTGAACGGCTGAAGGCCAAGGCGGAGGCGCAGATGGAAGAGGTCACCTCCTACCTGTCTGACGGCTTTACCGATGAAGAGATGTATAAGGCAATGATTTCCAAAGGACGTCTGGACAACCGTCCCTGCCTGAAATGGAGACCGGTCAAAGATAAGCTGTAACATGTCGAAAACGAAGAAGATACTATGTGCGCTCTGTTCCATCATCCCCTGTTCAGCCCTGGCGAAAAGCGGCAGCGTGAATTACAGTTGGGGGGCGGACGCGCTGGCGACGATGCACGACTACGTGGTGACGATGATGTTCTATGTCCAAGCCCTGTGCTGTGCCATCGCCGGGATTTGCGTGATTGTGTCCGGCTTCCAGATTTACGTCAAGATGAACACGGGCGAGGAAGGCGTCACCAAGTCCATCATTACGCTTGTGGGCGCGTGTCTGTTCCTGATCGGCGCATTCTTCGTCTTTCCGGCCTTTTTCGGCTACCGCATATAGATACGGGAGTCTGGAGATGTGCCACCGCAATGACGATTCGAAAGAACCGCAATACTTACCCTAAAAATAAATAATCATGTTTCAAAAAACAAAAAGACAAATGAAAAAGATGTTTTCTGCGAAAAAGACGCAGATGTTCACACTGATGTTGCTGTGCGGCGCGACAGCCGTCATGGCCCAGAACTCCGCAGGCGATTACTCCGCCGGTACAACCGCACTGGCAACCGTGACCGAGGAGATTGCCAAGTATGTCCCCATTGTGGTCAAATTGTGTTACGCCATCGCGGGCGTGGTGGCCATCGTGGGCGCTATCTCGGTGTATATCGCCATGAACAACGAGGAGCAGGACGTGAAGAAGAAGATTATGATGATCGTGGGAGCCTGCATTTTCTTAATTGCCGCCGCACAGGCGCTTCCGATGTTCTTCGGTCTCGGCTCGTAATCCACCCGCACGATGAAAGGCAAGGACGAACGTTATCCCGACTACCCGCTGTTCAAGGGTCTGCAACGGCCTTTGGAGTTCATGGGTATTCAGGGCCGCTACATCTACTGGGCGGCAGGTGTGGCCGGCAGTGCCATCGTCGGCTTCATCATCGCCTACTGCCTCGTGGGTTTCGTGGCCGGACTGGTCGTGCTGGTTGCGGTCGTCTCGACGGGTATTGCGCTTATCATGCTCAAACAGCGGAAAGGGCTGCATACCAAGAAAGACGGTCGCGGAGTGTATATCTACGCCCACTCGAAGAAACTGTGAGAAGAAAAGAAAAACCATCACGGGCAACGTGTGGTCTTGTTGAATGTTGAACGCGGGCCGGCCGCCTGAAATCCGGGCGGACCGGCCTTTTTTACCGTATTTTGAAATGACCTTGTACATCATTCTACTTTTTATCACCCTATGTGCCGGCATGGCTCTGTCGGTCTATGCCTTCGGTACGGGCGGCAAACGCAAACGCATCTTCCAGGACATCTATTTCTCCGTGGAAGAGACGAACGGCGCGGGCGTGCTGTACACCAAGACGGGCGAATATTCAGCCATCCTAAAAATGGAAAATCCCGTACAGAAATACAGCGCAAACATCGACAGTTACTATGAGTTCACCCACCTTTTCATTGCCCTCGCGCAGACGCTCGGCGAAGGGTACGCCCTGCACAAGCAGGACATCTTTGTCAGGAAGCAGTTCGAGAACGGGACGGGCGACAAACACGAGTTCCTCTCGTCGGCCTACTTCCGCTACTTCAAGGGACGCAACTACACGGACAGCGTGTGTTACCTGACCATCACGCAGGAGGCGAAGAAGAGCCGCCTGTTCTCGTTCGACAACAAGAAGTGGCGCGACTTCCTCGTGAAAATCCGCAAAGTGCAGGATCAGTTGCACGATGCCGGTGTGCAGGCCAAGTTCCTGAACAAAGCCGAGGCGAGCGAATACGTGGATCGCTACTTTGCCATGAATTTCAAGGACCGCATTATCTCAATGACGAACTTCAAGGCGGACGACGAGACGGTTTCGATGGGCGACAAACGTTGCAAGGTATATAGCCTTGTCGATGTGGACTGCGCCGCGCTGCCTTCGCTGATACGGCCTTATACCAATATAGAGGTCAATAACACGGATATGCCCGTGGACCTGCTGGCCGTTATCGACAGCATACCCGGCGCGGAAACGGTGGTCTATAACCAGATTATCTTCCTGCCCAACCAGAAACGGGAACTGGCCCTGCTGGACAAGAAGAAGAACCGGCACGCGAGCATTCCCAATCCGGGCAACCAGATGGCCGTCGAGGACATCAAGCGGGTGCAGGAGGTCATCGCACGGGAGAGCAAGCAGCTCGTGTACAGCCATTTCAACCTGATTGTCGCCGTACCTGCCGGCACGGACCTGCAAAAATGCACGAACCATCTGGAGAACGCCTTCGGGCGTATGGGCATCCATATCTCCAAGAGGGCGTACAACCAGTTGGAACTGTTCGTAAACTCGTTTCCGGGCAACTGCTACGGCATGAACGAGGACTACGACCGCTTCCTGACACTGGGCGACGCGGCGATGTGCCTGATGTCCAAGGAGCACATACAGCACAGCGAGGAGACGCCGCTGAAAATCTACTACACGGACCGTCAGGGCGTTCCGGTAGCCATCGACATCACGGGAAAGGAGGGAAAAAACAAGCTGACGGACAACTCGAACTTCTTCTGCCTCGGTCCTTCGGGCAGCGGCAAGAGCTTCCACATGAACTCTGTCGTGCGCCAGTTGTACGAGCAGGGAACGGACGTGGTGATGGTCGATACGGGTAACAGCTATGAGGGGCTTTGCGAGTATCTGGGCGGCAAGTATATCAGCTACACGGAGGAGCGGCCTATCACGATGAACCCGTTCCGTATCAACCGGGCGGAGATGAACGTGGAGAAAACGGGATTTCTCAAGAATCTTGTGCTTTTGATATGGAAAGGCTCGCAGGGTACGGTCACGAAAACGGAAGACAGGTTGATAGAACAGGTCATCACGGAGTATTACGACACCTATTTCAACGGGTTCGACGGCTTCACGCCGCTACAACGGGAGGACTTGCGGAAAAGCCTGCTCATCGACGACCGTAACCATGCCGAGAAACAGGACGAGGACGAAGGAGAACGCGCCGAACGTATCGAGCGCATGATCGACGAGATGGAACGCCGCCGTAAGGAGCTGAAAGTGGAAGAGCTGTCGTTCAACTCGTTCTATGAGTTTTCCGTACAGCGTATTCCCGACATCTGCACCGAGAACCGCATTTCGGGCATCGACATCTCGACGTACCGCTACATGATGAAGGACTTCTACCGGGGCGGCAACCATGAAAAGACGCTGAACGAGAACATGGACAGCTCGCTGTTCGACGAGACGTTCATCGTCTTCGAAATCGACAGTGTAAAAGATGATCCTCTCCTGTTCCCTCTGGTTACACTGATTATCATGGACGTATTCCTGCAAAAGATGCGTATCAAGAAGAACCGTAAGGTCCTGGTCATAGAGGAAGCGTGGAAGGCTATCGCCAGCCCGCTCATGGCCGAGTACATCAAGTTTATGTACAAGACGGCCCGTAAGTTCTGGGCATCGGTCGGCGTGGTGACGCAGGAGATACAGGACATCATCGGCAGCCCTATCGTCAAGGAGGCCATCATCAACAACTCGGACGTGGTGATGCTGCTCGACCAGAGCAAGTTCCGTGAGCGGTTCGATGAAATCAAGGCTATCCTCGGTCTTACCGACGTGGACTGTAAAAAGATATTTACCATCAACCGGCTGGAAAACAAGGAAGGGCGCAGCTTCTTCCGAGAGGTATTCATCCGCCGGGGAACGACCAGCGGCGTGTACGGCGTGGAAGAGCCGCACGAGTGCTACATGACCTACACCACGGAACGGGCGGAGAAAGAGGCCCTGAAACTCTACAAACGGGAACTGCAGTGCAGCCATCAGGAGGCTATTGAGGCGTACTGCCGTGACTGGGACGCCAGCGGCATCGGAAAATCCCTGCCGTTCGCCCAAAAGGTCAACGAGGTCGGGCGGGTATTGAACCTTCATGCAAAACAATAACGAAAAATTAAATTCATCAATTACAAAAATGGAAAAGATAGACATCAGCCAAAGTGTGAATACACTTGATTTCGGGAGCAAATATGAAGCGCGTATCCAACGGATATGCCGTGAGTTCGACATCAAGACCATCCGGGACTTGTGCCAATGGCCCGGAAAGGACTTGGTAAGGGTACGTGACATGGGAAGAAAAAGCATCGAGGAAATAGAGGATGTCCTGAAAAGGTACAATCTCCGTTTGGGTATGCTCGGTCAGGAACTGGACGAATATGCCGGTAACGGAAATTCCGTGCAGGACGAGGAAGAAGAGGCGAAATGGGAACAACGCAGGTACGAGATCGCCAAGGAGGTATTCATACATCACCGTCTGGTGGCGGAATCCGCCGTATATGAGGCCGACGGACTGATACGTGCACTAAGAGGCATGACGCGCTGACGGGCGTCTGTTTTTAACCGGGAAAGAATCCATGATGAAACGGCTGTCACTTATCCTCATACTCCTGTCGCTCGCCGTCGTGCAACACGTCCACGCGCAGTATTACAGCGTGAACTACGACGCACGTACCGTGGCGGCAATGGCTACCGCTTTCGGTACGGAAGCCGTGGCGGAAAGCTATTACCGGGAGCAGGTTGATGACATTCTCAAGCACTACAACGCGGCGGAAGTGGCCACGGCAGGGATTTTTGCGTCCAAGTTTTTGGAGCATAAAGCCTTTTCCGACCTCGGCATCTGGAACAGCAGTACGGAGAATTACTACTACCGCCGCATTTACCGCATGGTCTCGGAGAAAATCATGCCGAAGATATGGGTGGTGGCGAAACTGATGCTGCGCTCGCCGCAAACGGCTATCTACTGGGGCAGCTACCTGATGAAAATCTGCGACGAAACGAAAAGCCTGTGTATGCAGTTCGAGAGTGTAGTGACGAACAGCACGTTGGGCTTTTCGGACATCGTGTTTCTGGAAATCAACCGGAACATCGTCCCTCTGCTGAAACTCTCGGAAGTGGGCGACATCGACTGGCAGCACATGCTGGACGACCTCGCCAGCGTGCCGGGCAACTTTACCAAGGAGAACCTGCAGCACGACATCGACAACCTCTATAATATGGGCGTCGGACTTGCCACGGCAGGTATCGGGAATATCGGTGACGCCCTGCTGCAGACCAGTTCGTTCCATGAGCTGATGGGCGGCAGGGTCAGCAAGGTCATCGACCTGTACGACCATTACGGTGCGCTCTTCGAGCAGGCGGAACATGACCTCGGCGGTCTGCTAATCGACATGGTGGGCGGCGAGGACAATGTAGCGGGACTGTTCGATTTCAGCAACTATGACCTGACTTCGTGGATAACGGATTATATGGACGAGACGGCGGGAAACTATTACACGCAGCGGTGGTATATCGCCCGTCGAGAACAGGGCAGCGTGTCGCTGTGCGACTATTATCCACCGACGGACGACAACAGCATACTGAACGGCGGCGAGTGGACGCGTTTCGAGACGACCGACTCCGGCTTCTATCCCAATGCCTCGCAAAGGGAGCAGGCGCTTGCCAATTCGGAACGTTACGCCGGGTGGTCGAGAAGCCGGGTGCAGCAGCTCAATAACCAAAACGACGGCTATACCTACACCATCAACTACTGGCAGAGCGGCTACATCATCAGCCGGGGCGGCAAACAGACGAAGAAGGCATACGCCTACGAAATCCATGTGAAGAAAAGCTGGAACCGGGAGGAAGTCATCTACGAAGAGGTGTTCGATTCCTACTCGATGGACCTGAACACGTTCAAGGCGCAACTCAATGCCCGCCTCTCGGAGTTCAACGACAACGAGGAGGGCTATACCTATTATATAGCTTCCGACGCACGGAACTATTATCAGGCGACGGACGCTGCAAAGTTGCAGGGCTGCGAGAGCGTGACCATCAGCGTAACCTGCTCGGACAGGGCTACGCTCGGTCAGGGCACGACACAGTACAAATGCCGGAAGTGCGGCAAATCCCTGAACGCCCATTCAAAGGAGTGCGCCATGCAGACCACGGTCACGGAGAACGAACTGGACTTGTCCGAACTGGACGCCATGCTGCAGGAGGCGGAGAACCAGGTAGCCGCCCTTCAGTCGCAAATCAATGCGTTGGAAAGCGAGAATGCCGACCTGTTGAAAAAAATCGCCGAGGCGAGCGTGGAAGATGCGGCGGTGTACCGACAGCAGTACAATGCGAACAAGACGCAGATAGACCGCCTGAAAAGCGAGCTGTCCGAATGGCAGAAGAAACAGCAGGAATATACCGACGCGAAAACCGAGGCGGCGGGCGATAACGATGTGGCGACGGACGACTACTACCGCATACCGGCCATCATGCAGGACTGCAAGACGGCTTACAGCCTGTCGTGGCAGGACGGCGGGGCGTGGAACGGCTATACCTATGTCCGTAAGGCGACCATGCCGAACATCAACGGGGTCATCACGTTTCAGGCGACGGTCTCGATAGCCCGCAAACCGAAATATTTCCTCGGTATCAAGATACACCGCGCCATCGTACAGATCAGTTGGGAACTGACCACGGAATATACCGACACGTATGTGGCCGACGTGCTGACGTTCGACCCGAATCTGTCGGACACGGAGAAGGCGAAACTGGTGAACGACCGTATAGCGGAGATTGCAAGAGAACATCCTTCGTGCAAGATCACGACGGAATATGCACATACCCCACCATTGGAGGAAACCCCTACGGGAGAGGTGTACCACCTGCTGTGGTCGAGCGACCGGCTCGAAATCGCACGGGAAGTGGATTCCCGGATTACGAAGATATATGCCGACCTCGTGTCGCTGGAGAAGATGATGCACTACAAACGGAGCATCATCGACGTGCTGAAGGACGTGCTGCCCGAACTGGACATGGACGAGGGACGCAGGCTGACGCTTGTGGAAGAGTGCCACGAACGCTGGATGGAGAACGCACGAAACCTGCGGAACGGAAACGGCAGGAACGGCAAAGGCGGCGGAAAGGAGGTGCGCCCATGAAACGTGTTCTGCTGGCAACGGTCGTGCTGCTGACGCTCCTGCCCGGCATCGCCAAGGCACAATGGACGTTCGATGTCGTGTCTGTGGAAGCCTACATCAACGACCACAAGAAACAGCGCAGCCTGCTGCTGGCCCGCAGTACGCTGGAATACAGCAACAAGCTGCTGCACGAGTACAGCCGCAAAGAGGTCGGCGAGTACAAGGAACTGAATGTGGACTTGGACCGCTACACCCGTGCCTTCGACGTCATCGACGTGATGTACCAGTCCTTACGGACGGTGCTGAATGTGAAAAGTACCTATACGGCGGTCAGTGACCGAATCGGCGATTACAAGAGACTGTTGGAAGATTTCAACGAGAGAATCGTGAAACGGGGACGTATCGACCCCGGCGACGCGGTGATACTGGCCATCAACGAGAAAGCGATACGGGACATCGCCGATGACGGGGAGCAGCTCTACAAGTCGGTGAGCGACCTTGTGCTGTATGCCACCGGGGCGGCGGCCTGTTCGACCTCCGACCTGTTGCTGGTACTGGAAGCGGTAAACACCTCGTTGGACGACATCGAGCGACACCTGAACCGGGCGTACATCGAGACATGGCGGTACATACAGGTGCGTATCGGCTATTGGAAGGAGAAGATTTACCGTCCCAAGGTCAAGGAGATTATCGACGGGGCTTTCGGACGGTGGCGCAAAGCGGGGCGACTGGATTATTAACGGATGATAAAAGGGAAAGGAGGCAAATCTTCCACAAGCCAGAGTTTGACTTCCATGCCATCGAAATTGAGAAGAAATATTTTGAAGGACAGAAAAGGCATTTTGCTTTGAATGTCCGGAGAAAGAAAAACAGAGAAAGAAATTTTTAATACAAACAAGCCTATTCGGATTACAACCAGAAGGTAAAGAAACATTTGGATTGATGCAATGGAAAAGATTGTTTTTGCGAAAGACATTACATTATATAAAGCCGACTGCCTTGAAGTAATGCCTTTTCTTCCGGAATCAAGTATCGACTTGGTTTTATGTGATCCCCCCTTTGGAATCACAGTTTCTCAGTGGGATAAAATAATACCATTCCCGGAAATGTGGAAAGAGATCAGGAGAGTAAGGAAGAAAAATGCACCTACGGTTTTATTTGGCAGCGAACCGTTCAGCAGCCTTCTACGCTGCGGCAATTTAGATGAATTTAAATATGACTGGGTTTGGGAAAAGTCAAAAGCAAGCAATTTTCTTCTCGCTAAAAAACAACCTCTAAAAGCACATGAGCTAATAAGTGTCTTTGGCAGGGGTGAAATTCCTTATTATCCAATCATGGAGGAAGGCGAGCCTTATGCAAACCGCACGAAACGAGGAAGCAACTGGACGGGGGTAAACAATGTACCCAACCCTACATTCAGGCATGAAAACAAAGGGACAAGATACCCACGAAGTGTAAAATACTTCAAAACAGCGGAATCGGAAGGCAAAACGATTCACGTCAACCAAAAGCCGGTTGCATTATTGCAGTATCTGATAAAAACATACACAAAGGAAGGAGATATAGTCCTTGATTTTGCATCGGGGAGCATGAGCACCGCGATTGCCTGTATCTATACGAATAGAAAATGTATTTGCATCGAAAAAGACGAGACGTACTTCTCGCAGGGAGAAGAAAGAGTCAGGAATGAGTATCAATATTTATGACTTTGAAGTAGGGCCAAAAGGTATGACTATACGATACAAATGACTGTAAAATAACGAATAACAGGAAGTAAATATGAACAGAACACTTTTACTCATGACGGTTGCAGTAATGGCAACCACAACGACACGGGCGCAGTCGGTCACATACAACCACGATTCGCCGAAACAGAACCAGATTACGGTCATGGAAACTGGCACGGGCGCACTGTCGCCCGAACTTTACTACACGCTGCTGCACAACAATTACAAGAAGTCGGCGGCAAGTAAGAACAAACTGTCCTTCCGCACGCTGGCAGGTGTGAACCTGTACAACCAGACGGACGAGGCGGAAGCCATTGACTCTGCACTGGTCAAGCGTGCCGAAATCGAGGCGCTGAACGTGGCCGACCGGCAGATCGACCTCGCATGGCTGGCCGAGGGCGATAAGATAAACGCTCAAATGGAACGGTTTCAGCGTAACATCGACCGCATCCTCCTTGCCGGAGGCACGACGGACGACAAGGAGCGGTGGACGGAATACTACCACGTGTATCAGTGCGCCATCGACGCAACGAAGGACGCCTACATGCCCAACGCGCAACGAAAGAAGGAGTACCTGCGGATCTACGAGGACGTGGTACGGCAGAACGAGATTCTGGTCGGCTACCTTGCCCGGAGACAGAACGCCACGGTTGCGAACGGGCTGCTGAACGCAACCGCAGACCGGAGGCTGAACAAGGGCGGTATCGTCCGTGACGCGATGGGCCGGTGGAACGAATCAAGACTTACGGTACGCGGCTCTCAATCGGGCGGCAACGCAGGTAGCGGAGAGGGAGACGAGACAGTAAACAGAGGGAAATAAAACACGGAGCACATGGCAGACGGAAACATACTTTCGGATTTCGGTATCGACCTTCTCGAAGAGGAGATCGACGACGTGATTTTTCAGACCAACGAGTTCCTGACCGACGCGACCTTTACGGGGTCACAAGGGCCGTTCTGGTGGATATTGCAGATGTGCATGGCACTGGCCGCCCTGTTCGCCATCATCATGGCGGCGGGTATGGCGTACAAGATGATGGTCAAGCACGAGCCGCTGGACGTGATGAAACTTTTCAAGCCGTTGGCCGTGTCGCTTATTCTCTGCTGGTGGTATCCTCCGGCAGATACGGGCATGGCAAACAGCGGGAGTAACTGGTGCTTTCTGGACTTCCTCTCCTATATCCCGAACTGTATCGGTTCGTACACGCACGACCTCTATGAGGCCGAAGCCTCGCAAATCTCGGACAAGTTTGAGGAAGTGCAGGAATTGATTTACGTGCGCGACACGATGTACACCGCCCTTCAGGCGCAGGCCGATGTCGCCCATACGGGTACGTCAGACCCCAACCTCATTGAGGCGACGATGGAACAGACGGGTGTGGACGAGGTAACGAACATGGAGAAGGACGCGGCGAAGCTGTGGTTTACCTCACTGACTTCGGGGGTGATCGTAGGAATAGACAAAATCATCATGCTGATAGCCCTTGTGGTATTTAGAATCGGTTGGTGGGCTACGATATACTGCCAACAGATATTGTTGGGAATGCTCACCGTGTTCGGGCCTATCCAGTGGGCGTTCTCGCTCCTGCCCAAATGGGAAGGCGCGTGGGCGAAGTGGCTCACGAGGTATCTGACGGTACATTTCTACGGGGCGATGCTCTACTTCGTGGGTTTTTACGTGCTGCTGCTTTTCGACATCGTGCTTTGTATTCAAGTGGAGAACCTGACGGCGATAACGGCAAGCGAACAGACAATGGCCGCCTACCTGCAAAACTCGTTCTTCTCCGCCGGTTATCTGATGGCGGCAAGCATCGTGGCCCTGAAATGCCTGAACCTTGTGCCGGATTTGGCGGCATGGATGATTCCGGAGGGCGACACGGCCTTCTCGACCCGAAACTTCGGCGAGGGCGTGGCGCAGCAGGCCAAAATGACGGCGACGGGCGCAATGGGTACGATAATGAGATAAGAAAGTAACGATAAATATTCAAACGAAATGGTCATCAAGAATTTAGAGAACAAGATCAAGCTGGTCGGCATTATCTGCACCGCCTTTCTCGTGGGGTGCATCGTCATCAGCGTATCGAGCATCTGGACGGCCCGCATGATGGTTACGGATGCCCAAAAGAAGGTGTATGTGCTGGACGGCAACGTGCCCATACTGGTACGCCGCACGACAATGGAGGAAACGCTCGACGTGGAAGCCAAATCCCATGTCGAGATGTTCCACCACTATTTCTTCACCCTTGCTCCCGATGACAAGTACATCCGCTACACGATGGAGAAAGCGATGTACTTAGTGGACGAGACGGGCTTGGCGCAGTACAACACGCTCAAGGAGAAAGGTTTCTACTCGAACATCTTGGGAACGAGCGCCGTCTTTTCGATTTTCTGCGACAGTATCTCTTTCAACAAGGAGAAAATGGAGTTCACCTACTACGGGCGGCAGCGTATCGAACGGCGCAGCAATATCCTGATGCGCGAACTGGTTACGGCGGGACAGCTCAAGCGTGTACCCCGGACGGAGAACAACCCGCACGGGCTGCTCATCGTGAACTGGCGCACGCTGCTGAACAAGGACATCGAGCAAAAGACGAAAAACAACTATTAACACTACCAGCCCTATGAATGTCAAAGGATTCAGACGTATGCTGCTCGGCGAGAAGATGCCGGACAGAAACGACCCGAAATACAAGGAACGCTACGAACGCGATGTGGACGCCGGACGACGCTTTGCCAAGGCGACACGTATCGACCGGATGGCGGCCAAGATACAGGGCTTCGCCAACGTCCACCGGACGCTGTTTCTCGCCATCGTGTTCGGCTTCGCCATTTGCGGGCTGACGTGGAATATCTACCGCCTGACGGTGGTGTACCGCCATCATCCGGCTCGCCGGACGGCCACGGAGATGCAGGATTCCGTGCTCCGGGAACGGCATAAGATGCTTTCCAAGCCGCATGTGCGAAGGTTCGACACGAGAGAAACCGGTACGGAAAGACCGGAATAGAACGGTAGAACGGCTTATGAATGTACCGTTTGGAAAAGCGACAGACAAGTATGTGCAACTCAATTAAAGGGAAACAATGAACAATATCTTCAAGAAAATCAATTTCAGGCAGCCGAAGTATATGCTTCCGGCTATCCTCTATATCCCCCTTCTCGGCACGTCGTACTTCATTTTCGACCTGTTCCATACCGAGAAGGCAGAAGTGCAGGACAAGACACTCCAGACGACCGAGTTCCTGAACCCCGAACTGCCGGACGCCCAAATCAAGGGCGGCGACGGTATCGGCAGCAAGTACGAGAACATGGCCAAATCGTGGGGAAAAATACAGGATTATTCCGCCGTGGACAACATCGAGCGGGACGAAGCGGACAAAAAACAAGAAGAATATGAATCGCAATACACCGAAGAGGACATCGCCCTGCTTGACCGGCAGGAAAAGGAGAATGCTCTGGCAGCGGAAGCGGCCGATGCCAAGAAGCGGGAGCAGGAAGCACTCGCAGAACTGGAAAAAGCGCTCGCCGAAGCGAGGCTGAAAGGACAGCAGGCAACAACACCGCTTGCAACAGCGGATAGCACCGCATCGGCACTGCCGCCGGACACGATGGTACAGGCCAAGGGCACTATCGACGAGGAACGCCGTTCGGTCAAAGCCCCTGCGGAGACGGACAAGGCGAGCGAGGTGGTGAAGAAGGTAAAGACCGCCTCGGACTACTTCAATACACTGGCGAAAGACGCACGGGAACCGAAACTCATCAAGGCGATCATAGACGAAAACATCAAGGCTGTGGACGGCTCACGCGTGCGGCTGCGCCTGTTGGACGACATCGAGATCAACGAGAGCGTGGTCAGGCGCGGCGCCTACCTGTACGCCACAGTCAGCGGTTTCTCTTCCGGACGTGTGAAAGGAAGCATCAACAGCATTCTGGTGGATGACGAACTGGTCAAGGTCAGTCTATCGATCTACGATACGGACGGGCTGGAAGGGCTTTACGTACCGAACAGCCAGTTCCGGGAAACAAGCAAGGACGTGGCAAGCGGCGCCATGTCGGGCAGTATGAGCATGAACACGGGAAGTTACGGGAACAGCCTCGCCCAATGGGGTATGCAGGCCGTAAACAATGCCTACCAGAAGACAAGCAACGCCATCAGCAAGGCCATCAAGAAAAACAAGGTGAAGCTGAAATACGGGACGTTCGTGTATCTGGTGAACGGCAGGGAAAAGAGAAACTAAAAGACTGATGACAATGGAAACAGACCTATCAAAACTTCATAAGGGAACGGACGGCTTCTATTACGAGGACTACATCGCTCCCGACAAGGCCGAAACGTTCACTGGACAACTCGTGAGTACCGAGTGGTGGCACAAAGGGGGACGGTTCGCTCTGATATGCAACTTTCAGGCAGCGGACGGACGGAGAATCGCCTTGTTCGCTTTCCAGAAGTACACCGGCTTTTACGGGCCGAGAGACGGGGCGGTCAATTTCAAACACGTGGAGAAGGATACGCTCTGGGAGTGTGAAATCCGGGAAACCCGGACGGGACGCTGTACCTGGATGAGCGCCCGGCAGATTCAAACGACAAAAAACGACGCGACATGATAGAGACAGACCGCATTTACCTTATGGACTGCATGGAAGGCATGGAACAGATGGCGGACGGCAGCGTGGATGCCGTGATTGCCGACCTGCCTTACGGGGTACTGAACCGCCGCAACCCGTCGGCGGACTGGGACCGTCAGATTCCGTTCTCGGACTTGTGGAAGCAATACCGGCGGATAACCAAGCCGAGAAGCCCCATCATCCTGTTCGGGCAGGGACTTTTCTCCGCACGGCTCATGCTGTCGCAGCCCCGGCTGTGGCGCTACAACCTCGTATGGCAGAAAGACCGCGTGACGGGACATCTCAATGCCAAACGTATGCCGCTACGGCAGCACGAGGACATTCTTGTCTTCTACGAGCGGCAACCGGTCTATTATCCGCAAATGACCCCCTGTCCTCCGGAATGGAGAAACCACGGGCAACGCAAAACGGAAGAGTTCACCAACCGGTGCTACGGGACGATGAAGCTGTCGCCGGTACGCATAGCCGACAACAAGTACCCGACCTCGGTCATCTTCATGCCAAAGGAACACAAGACGGGAGCGTTTTACCACCCGACACAGAAGCCTGTGGCGCTGATGGAGTACCTGATACGGACGTACACCAACGAGGGAGATGTCGTGCAGGACAACTGTATCGGTTCGGGGACAACTGCCGTGGCAGCCATCCGTTCGGGACGGCATTACATCGGGTTCGAAATCGAACAGGCATACTGCGAGATTGCCGAGCGGCGGATTCGGTAGGAACTGGAACGCAGGAACGGGACGGAAGAGGGAAAGACAGACTGAATAATAATCCTATCAATCATACGCTTATGAAACCTTCAAATTACTTAAAAGGGCTATATAGAAATCCAACGGACGAAAAATACACGCCGGGGTATGGGGTGCTGCCCATCATCAAGTATATACCCGAAAGCAAAATCATCTGGTGTCCGTTCGATACGGAGCACAGCGAATTTGTGCTGAAATTCAGGGCTGCCGGATTCGAGGTCGTGTATTCACATATCTGCAAGGGACAGGATTTCTTCGAATACGAGCCGCCCCAATGGGATGTGCTCGTGTCCAATCCTCCTTTCAGCCGGAAAGTGGACGTTTTCGACCGTTGCCTGAAACTCGGAAAACCGTTCGCCTTGCTGATGTCGAACTACTGGCTGAACAACGTAGCGCCATGCCGGCTTTTCCTGAACGCCGAGCTGGAACTGCTGATGTTCGACAAGCGCATCCAGTTCGGGGAAGGGAAAAACGTGCCGTTCAACAGCAGCTACTTCTGCCATAGGGTGCTTCCGAAGCCCATCATATTCGAACTGATAGCCATTGCGGACAAGTCGCCGAGCCGTATGCGGGAAGACTTGCCTGATACGGACGGATACCGGTCCGCAGGAGAATAAGACAATCATGTATTAATTATAATTCTGAACTTCAATGAAAAGGAATCTACTTGGCATCATGCTTCTGGCAGGCATTTTCATTCTGCCGGAAGCGAAGGCGCAAACGACTTACGAGGAGATGGAACGGCTGACAGTGAACGAAGAGGTAACGACTGTCATCACGGCCTCCGAACCGGTGCGCTTCGTGGACATCTCCACGGATAAGGTTGTCGGCGACCAACCGATAGACAACATCGTCCGCCTGAAACCGAAAGAGGGCGGACACGAGGACGGCGAGGTGCTGGCCATCGTGACCATCGTAACGGAACGCTACCGCACGCAATACGCGCTGCTATATACCACACGGGTGCGGGAGGCGGTAACAGACAAGGAAATCCAGTTGCAGGAACGGAACGCCTACCACAATCCGGCAGTCTCGATGTCCACTGTGGAGATGACACGCTTCGCCCGGCGCATCTGGAACTCGCCCGCGAAAATCCGTAACGTCGCCACCAAGGCACACCGCATGACCATGCGGCTGAACAACATCTACGCCGTAGGCGAGTATTTCTTCATCGACTTCTCGATAGAGAACCGGACGAACATCCGCTTCGACATCGACGAGATACGGGTAAAGCTGGCGGACAAGAAACTGACCAAGGCGACCAACGCGCAGGTCATCGAACTGACCCCAGAACTGGTGTTGGAGGCAGGCAAAACGTTCCGGCACGGCTACCGGAATGTGGTTGTGGTCAGGAAAATGACCTTTCCGAACGACAAGGTGCTGACCATCGAGATGACGGAGAAACAAATCAGCGGGCGTGCCATCAGCCTGAATATCGACTATGAGGACGTGCTGTCGGCCGATTCGTTCAGTGCGGCATTGTTGGAGGAGGAATGACGATGAAAAAGATGATTATCCTGACAATTGCCTGCATGTGCCTCGCCGTCGGCGCGAATGCACAACGGGGCAGCGGCCGCCTCTCGCTCGGCGCGGGGCTGCTGTACAAGAACGGGCTGGACGTAACGCTGGCCTACGAACACGAGATGAACTACCGCCATGCGTGGGAGTTCTTCATGAACGGCTACCTGCAATGGGCGGAGTGCGAATCCTGCAAGCATGTCTGCCCGGAATCTTTCTGGCGGAACTACCGCACCTACGGTTTCGGCGTGGCTTACAAGCCTTGCGTTACGAGGGGGCGCAACCATTACGGAAGCCTCCGTATTGGGGCTTCGGGAGGAAGCGACACGAGGAAATTCCTTGCCGGGCTGCATTTCGGCTATGAGCACAACTATGTGTTGCGGGCGGGCTGGACGCTATACTGGCAGGTCAAGAGCGACCTGATGATAAAGGGGACGGACCTGTTTCGCACAGGTGTCGTGCTCGGAGTAAAACTACCTATAAAATAAGGGAAAAATGAAACAGAACATTATCAGAAAAACGTGCCAGGTAGTGCCGGTTCTCCTCATTACCGGGGCATTGGCCGCCTGCGACGCGCATATCGAAGTGCCCGACACAGCGGTACGCCCCGGACACGTCCTCTGCGTGGACGGCAAGGCCGTGCCGTACAGCGAGTACGAAAATTATGGAGAAAAGGCGATTGCCGTCGTCTTCCATACTTATTCGGATGGGGAAACGGAAGGAAACGGCTATGCCGTCTATCTGTGGGACATGACACCGAAGGCTTTCGCCGACAGCCTCGGTGTCGAGCAGGGCACGTCGGCAGACATCACGGCATACGACGGGAATGAGAACACGAATGCCTTGTACCAGACGGAAGAGACAGCCTCGCCAATGGCCGAAGCCGTTTTCGACCTGTGGAAATACGGACAAAGTGCCTATGTGCCCTCGGTGGCGCAGATGCGCCTACTGCATTCAGTTCAAGCCATCATCAATCCGGTCATTGAGAAATGCGGCGGAGACCCGCTGCCGACCGAGGCCGACGAGTGTTGGTACTGGACATCGACGGAGGTGGAAGGACAGCAGACGGTCAAGGCATGGCTCTACTCGACAGCCAGCGGAGCCATGCAGGAAACGCCCAAGACGCAGGCGCATAAAGTGCGTCCCATTATAACCTTGAACAACTAAAATAATAACTTATATGGATACAATAGACCTAATTATGCTTGCCGGACTGGTGCTGATGATGACGGCACTTGTTCTGATGTACAAATGTGCGAAAAGAAAATCCTGCCGACGGAAAATGGAAAAGCTCGCCGATTCCGTCGCTTCGGATAAAGAAGAGATTGACTTTCTGGTTAAACGGTTCGGCTACCTTTTCGAGGAAATGTCTGCCGACCACGGAAAAGAATCCGTCCTGAAGGACCATGCCGCCAGACTGCAGGAACTTGTCGAAGAGTTGGAGTACCAGCGGGACGGACTGGAAGCGTACAACCGGTCGATGACGGACATCAGCGACGAATTGAAGCGGGGCAATGCCGAACTTGTACGGAAAGCCACCAGGCTGCGCGACGAAATATCACGAGGCGAGCAGAGCATTCGGGATATGGAGAACTACATCGGCTCCCTCAAAAGAATCAAGGAGGGGCTTGAGATAGCCCTGAACAACCTTCCGGCGGAAGAGGTGCATTACCTCGCAATGCCTCTGTTCAATATGGGGATCATCCCGTCTGTGCAGAACCACCTCGCCGCACATGGAATACAGTATGTAGGAGACCTCGTGCGCCTTGACGAGCAATATCTTCTGGAAATATGGGGTGTCGGCCCGGCAACCCTCGAAAAGATAAAGACAAAGCTGAACGAGAACGGCGCATGGTTCGGCATGGACGTCATCCGGGTAGACAACCGCTGGTACCGCCGAAAACAGGAACTAACAACAGACTGATTCATGGAAGAGAGTAAGGAATTACAAGGATTCTACAAGATATTCCGTGCGGTGGTGTATGTCTCCGTACTGATGGAGTTCTTCGAGTATGCCATCGACCCGGCGGCATTGGACCATTGGGGCGGCATACTCTGCGACCTGCACGGGCGTATCAAACAGTGGTCGATTTACCATGACGGCAACCTCGTGTACAGCAAGCTCGCCACGGTGCTGCTTATCTGTATCACCTGTATCGGCACCAGAGCCAAGAAACATCTGGAGTTTGATGCCCGCCGTCAGGTGTTGTACCCGCTCACGGGCGGCCTGTCGTTGCTCGCCCTGTCGGTATGGCTGTTCGGCTATCCGATAGAGACACGGTTTTACACGCTGCCGCTGAACATCATCTTCTACATGGCGGCGTCGCTCACAGGAGTTATCCTCGTGCATGTCGCACTGGACAACATCTCCAAGTTCCTCAAAGAGGGACTGATGAAGGACCGCTTCAACTTCGAGAACGAGAGTTTTGAACAATGCGAGGAACTGATAGAGACCCCGTACAGCGTGAATATCCCCATGCGGTATTACTACAAGGGCAAGTTCCGTAAAGGCTGGACCAACATAACCAACTGTTTCCGTGGAACATGGGTAGTCGGAACACCGGGATCGGGCAAGACATTCAGCATCATCGAGCCGTTTATCCGGCAACACAGCGCAAAAGGCTTTGCCTTAGTAGTTTACGATTACAAGTTTCCCACGCTGGCAACCAAACTGTATTACCATTACAAGCTGAACGAGAAACTCGGCAGAGTACCCAAGGGGTGCAAGTTCAACATGATAAACTTTGTAGATGTGGAGTACAGCCGTCGGGTAAACCCTATTCAAGCGAAGTACATCAACAACCTCGCCGCAGCGAGCGAAACGGCGGAAACCTTACTTGAATCATTACAGAAAGGTAAGAAAGAGGGAGGTGGCGGCAGCGACCAGTTCTTCCAAACATCGGCTGTGAACTTCCTCGCTGCCTGTATCTATTTCTTCGTGAATTACGAGCGCGAACCTTACGACGCCAAAGGGAACAAGTTGTACGCCGAAAAACGGCAAGACCCCGAAACGAAGTTCTGGAAACCGACGGGTGTGGTGCGGGACAAGGAGGGCGGGGAAATCGTTGAGCCTGCCTACTGGCTGGGGAAATACTCGGACATGCCCCACATCCTGTCATTCCTCAATGAAAGTTATCAGACTATCTTCGAGGTGCTGGAAACGGACAACGAAGTTGCCCCGCTGCTCGGTCCGTTCCAGACGGCTTTCAAGAACAAGGCGATGGAACAATTGGAAGGTATGATCGGTACATTGCGCGTCTATACGTCTCGTCTGGCTACCAAGGAGAGCTATTGGATATTTCATCGTGACGGAGACGACTTCGACCTGAAGGTGAGCGACCCGAAGAATCCGAGCTATTTGCTGATAGCGAACGACCCGGAGATGGAGAGCATTATCGGTGCATTGAACGCCCTTATCCTGAACCGCCTCGTTACCCGCGTGAATACCGGGCAAGGCAAGAACATTCCCGTGAGCATTATCGTGGACGAGCTGCCGACACTGTACTTCCACAAGATAGACCGCCTTATAGGTACGGCACGAAGCAACAAGGTGAGCGTGACGCTCGGCTTCCAAGAACTGCCGCAGCTCGAAGCGGATTACGGAAAGGTGGGTATGCAGAAAATCATCACGACGGTAGGCAACGTGGTAAGCGGTTCGGCACGAGCCAAGGAGACATTGGAATGGCTGTCGAACGACATCTTCGGCAAGGTGGTACAAATCAAGAAAGGTGTCACGATAGACCGGGACAAAACTTCCATTAACCTGAACGAGAACATGGACAGCCTCGTACCCGCCTCGAAGATCTCGGATATGCCGACGGGCTGGATATGCGGCCAGACGGCGCGAGACTTCATCCAGACGAAAACCGGCATAGGCGGCTCAATGAACGTGCAGGAAGCGGAAGAGTTCAAAACCTCGAAGTTCTTCTGCAAGACGGATTTCGACATGAAGAAAATAAAGAAAGAAGAAGCGGCGTATGTACCGTTGCCGAAGTTCTACACGTTCAAGTCGAGGGAGGAACGGGAACGCATTCTTTACCGAAATTTCGTGAATGTGGGAATGGAGGTAAAAGAAATGATAAAGGATGTCCTGAACAAACGGGGGGCTAAATAGAAAGCGGATTCCGATATGAGGGACAGTAAAAAACGCCTGCAATGATTTTCGTGATTGTTGCAGGCGTTCCGGTATTCCGGTTTACTGCCGGAAATCCTGCGGAGTTGGTTTTGTCGTCCGATACAATACAAAAAGTATATTATCCCGAAACAAAACCAACTATCCTGATTTTTAAGACGAAAAAGGACACAACCGAATTGCGTCCTGCCAGTTGGGAATGGAATCATTTGGTTGCCGCAACCGATTCCTTGCGGAACTCCTTGAGCAATTTCATCAATTCCAGCGCAGCCTTACGTGCTCTCATACCTGCCGCCTTGTTGCCTTTGGAAACCTGCTGCTCCGCGTCTTTCTGGAATGCGGCAATCTTTTCCTGAATGTCTGCAAAAAGTTTTTCCATACTCTTGAAAAAGGGTTTTTAATTAGTAAATTATATTATACGCGGCAAAAATAGGACTTAAATGTCAAATAATTAAATGTTTCTACCTATTTTTATGTAAAATTCATTCGGAAATCCGGCAAGCACGCCCAGACAGAAAGCTATCCTGTACTAAAAAACGAAAACGAACAGAGGGAGAAGATTCTTTTTCTTTCCCTCCGTTTCAATTCAAGACTTTTCATATCAAACGGTCAATTGTAATCTGCATACCTCACAATTGTTCAGGTCAGATGTTCCGCATCAGACATATTCCATAAATCCATACACAATAAATGTTCTGTCCCGGTACGCGTCTTTGAGAGGCGTTCCAGAGCGGAACTTGTTGCTGTAAAAATAATATTCTATTCCGAAACAGCCTTTTTACGGCTGACTTCCACACTCGTCCATGATAAATTGCTCCAATTGCCGGCGATCGGGAAGCTGTAACTGGTACGTCGATACAAAGAGGTTGTTGTCCATGTTGCCAAGGGCGTATTCCACCATCTTTTTCCCTTTGCGAGTACAAAGTAAAATGCCCACCGGAGGATTGTCTCCCGGCTGCATTTCATTCTCGGCATAATAGCTGACGTATGCGTTCAACTGCCCGATATGCTCGTGCCGGAACTCGTCATTCTTCAATTCCACAATGACGTTGCAGTGAAGCAACCGATTGTAGAAAACAAGGTCTGCAAAATAATATTCCCCGTCTATGATGATGCGTTTCTGACGCGCCTCGAAACAGAAGCCTTTCCCCATTTCTTATGCCAACAAATTTATTATGCAAAGTGACTTAAACTAAATCGCAGCT
>OGMK01000327.1_pt1 | contig 38861 bp, 37 predicted proteins | sample 1573151 | NCBI WGS metagenome assembly OGMK01 (sample SAMEA2581887, study PRJEB24529) | metagenome | biome: Human gut stool | place: China | collected 2011
ATCTGGCGGCCATGGCGCTGTGCGGCTTTGTGGCTTGCCCGGCGGATGCCGCGCCGGAGGTGCGGGCGCGTGCCGACTATATCTGCCCCCAGCGCGGCGGCGAGGGTGCCGTCCGCGGAGCTGTGGAGACGATCCTGCGCGGGGACGGACGCTGGAACGACGCTGTGAAAAAGGCGTTTCAGGTGGAATTGTAACGCTAAACTTGCGGGCGGCTGTAGGGGTCGATGCTTGCATCGACCCGCGGGCGGATGCGGGCATCCGCCCCTACGGCCTAACGGAAGGAGATTTCATGAAAAACAAAAAACATACCCCCCTGCTGGCGGCACTGGCAACGCTTGTCGTGCTGCTGGCGGGCGTGGTGCTGATCTGGCTGGCGAAGGTCCGGCCCGATGTGGGCAAGGGCCGCAGTGAGATCGTCACCGACTTCCTGCGGGCCGAGCTTTTGCAGGACGGCCAGACCGCAACGCAGGTCTTTACCTACGACAAGGATATTTTGACGATAGGTCTTGAATTTTACCTGCCGGGTGACCAGCCCTGCGGTGCGCTGGACGTTGTGCTCTACGACGCCGACACCGGCGAGGAGCTGTCCCGCTCCGTCGGCACGATGGACTACATCGTGCCCGACCAGTACACGACCCTGGGGATGGACCCCGCTGTGACCGGGCAGGAGGGCCGCCGCTACAAGCTGGCCGTCACGCCGCACTACGCGACGGACGCGATTTTGGCCATCGGCCACAGCGACGGTGTCGCGCTCTGGAAGGAGCAGATGGCCGTGGATGATCGTGTGATCGACGGTACGATGGCGATGCAGATCACCTACCAGCGCATCGGCGGCTACCTGACGCGGTTCTTCCTGCTTGTGGGCGGGCTGGCCGCGGTGCTGGCCGCGCTGGCCGTATGGGCGGTGCTTAGCAAAAAACTGGCACTGCACCGTCTTGTTTTTGTGCTGGTGCTCGGTTTTGGACTGCTGTACAGCTTTGTGCTGCCGCCTTATGCCGCGCCCGACGAGAAATACCACATCAACCAGAGCTTTACGCTGGCCTGCCGCTGGGCCAACGACCTGTCCCACGACGAGTGGCGGATGGGTAAGGTGCCCACGACGACGAGCTTCCGCCGCGTCGGTGACGAGGACGCCGACCTGCAAAACGAGAACACGACGGTCTTTACGTGGGAGGCGTTCACCTCCCAGCTGTTCACCACCACAGACCAGCCCTTTGACAGCCATCAGGAATATAATGAATTGCAGACCGACCAGAACCCGCTTCTGTACGTCGTCAGTGCGGCGGCAGTATTTCTGGCCTATGTGCTGCATTTTGGCTTTGCGCCCGCGCTGTTTTTGGGGCGGCTTGCAAATCTGCTGCTCTTTGCGGCGCTGGCGGCGCTGGCGGTCAAGACCGCGCCGTTCGGCAAGCGGGTCTTTACCGTGGCCGCGCTGCTGCCTATGACGCTGCACCTGGCGGCCAGCTTCAGCCGGGACGCGCCGCTGCTGGGGCTGTGCTTTGTGTTCACGGCGCTGCTGATGGACGCGGCGTTCGGCCCGAATCAGAAAAAGGCGCTCTCCCCCGCCCGGCTGACGGCGCTGCTGTTCTGCGGCGTGCTGCTGGCCCCGGGCAAGCTCGTCTATCTGCCGCTGGCGGCACTGCTGCTGCTGGTGCCCGCCGCGCGGCTGGGGCACCACGCCAGGGCGAAGAAGTGCGCCTATCTGGCCGCCTGTCTGGCGCTGGCGCTGCTGCTGAATACGGGCCTTCTGACCGATACGCTGCGCAGCGGGCAGACCGCAGTGCAGACCACGGCGGCGGAGGACGCAGACCGCACGGTCAAGAGCCGCCCCGCAGAGCCGGACGAAGCCTACGAGGCCGAGATCTGCGGCGAGAGTACGCTGGAAAACTACGTCAAGCGGCTGTATTATTACGTGGACGACAACCGCAGCCCCGCGGCACGCGAGGTCGCATTCTGGGTGCAGGCCATGCAGGAGGGCGACGTCAGCCCGGCGGTGCTGGGGCAGAGTTTCCTCTTTTCGCCCGACAGGGCCAACAGCTACACCGACGGCCAGGCATTTTACACGATGGCCTCCTATGCGCTGCTGGGCACCGATGTGACCGACGGCAACGCGGACGCCTACCTGCCCTATTTTGCCGAGGGCGGCGCGGTGCAGGCCTACAAGCAGCTGTTCAACCTGACCAGCTGTGTCGAGAGCTTCGCCGCGCTGGGTGTGGACGTCGGCACGATGGATGACCGCATCCCGCTGGACCGCACGGTGCTGGCGCAGGAGGTCGAGGCCGCCCGCGCGACCCGCAGCACCCAGAGCACGGCGGACGAGGCCGACAAAGCCACCTACACGCCGGGCTACATCCTGCGCCATCCCGTGGACACGGTGCTGCTGTTTGTGCGCAGCGCCGTGGAAAACGGCGACCATTACATCCGCACGCTGGTGGGCGGCAGCCTGAGCTACTACACCGTTGATCTGGCCTGGGGCTGGGTCGCGGTGCTGTACCTGCTGCTGGCCTACGCGGCGCTGCCCGTGCAGGGCGCGGTGATGAAGCCCGCCGGTAAGGCGCGCGGCTGGTGCTGCGCGGCGGCGGCGCTCTGCTGCCTGCTGGCCGTGGCCGGGTGCCTTTTGTGGACACCCACTCATTACGACACGCTGTACGGCCTGCAGGGGCGGTACTTCCTGCCCGTGCTGCCGCTGCTTCTGCTGACCTGCCTGCCCCGCCGTCTGGCCGCCGTGCCTGACGAGGACACCGCCCAGACCCGCCTTGTGGCCGCGCTTGCACTGGTACAGGCGGGGATGGTCGTGAATATTATGCTGGCGATTATTGCAAGATAAAAATAAGATAATAGATAAAAGATAATAGATACTAAAAAAGGAGTGCGCAAGGCGCACGATTTGAAATTTCGCGGGGCGCGTCAGTGAGCCGCATCCACCATATTTTTTATCTTTTATCGCTTATCTTTTCGCTAAAAAAGGCTGTACTATGGTTATCTGTTTCTTCTCAACGCAATACCTCCCCACCCCCGGCGGGGTCGAGCGGTATACCTGGAATCTGGCGCGGCGGTGTGTGGCGGCAGGGCATCGCGCCCTTGTCGTCACGGCGTCGCTGCCGGGCCTGCCCGCGCGGGAGCGTGATGCCGACGGCATCGAAATCTACCGTCTGCCGTCCTGGCCTGTCATGGGCGGGCGGTTCCCCGTGTTAAAGCCCCTTGCCGATGCAGACGACCTTTGGGCACAGGGCATCGACTTTGCGGTCATCCAGACCCGGATGTACACGCAAAGCGTCTGGGCCGCACGGCAGTGTAAGCGGCGCGGCATCCCGGCGCTGGTCATCGACCACTCCACCGGCTATATGCTGCACGGCGGGCTGGCCGGGGCGCTGGGCAAGGCGTATGAGCACGCGGCCTGCGGCAGCATCCGCCGCTGCGGGTTCCCGTTCTACGGTGTCTCCGGGGATGTCTGCCGCTGGCTGAAAACGTTCGGTATCCAGGCGGCGGGCCGACTGCCCAACGCCGTTGACCCTGCCGAGCTGGAACGGCTGGCCCACGCGGACAACGCGGTTGACTGGCGCAGGAGGCTGAACGTGCCCGCGGACGGCAGGCTCGTCGCCTTTGTCGGGCGGCTCATCCCGGAGAAGGGCGCGCTGCGGCTGGCTCAGGCCGTGCAGGGCATTCCGGGCTGTACGCTGGCCGTGGCGGGCACCGGCCCCGAGGAGGCCGCTCTGGCCGCGCTGGGCGGCGGTATCCATGCGCTGGGGGCACTGCCGCATGAGCAGATCGTCCAGCTGCTGACACAGGCGGACGCCTACTGTCTGCCCACCGAGTACGCCGAGGGCTTCCCCACGACGCTGCTCGAGGCGGCGGCCTGCCGCTGCCCCATCGTGACGACCCGCACGGCGGGCACCGACGAGCTGCTGCCCGGGGACGACTACGCGGTGTTTTTGGCAAACGCCGCGCCCGAGACCATCCGCGCAGGGCTGGAAACGCTGCTGGCTGACCCCGCTGCGGCCCGCACCCGCGCCGAAAACACCCGCCAAAACCTTTGCAGCCACTTTACATGGCAGGCTGTCTTTGCTACAATGATGGAAGCCGTAACGTCTGCCAAAAGGAGCTAAGATGTCAAAATTACTCATCGTCATCCCCGCGCACAACGAGGAAGCCAACATCGTGCAGGTCGTCGAGGAGCTGACCCGCAGTTATCCACAGTATGATTACGTGGTCGTCAACGACGGCAGCCGCGACAAAACCGCGGCGCTTTGCCGTGCCCACGGCTATCGGCTCATTGACCTGCCGGTCAACCTGGGGCTGGCGGGCGCGTTCCAGACCGGGCTGCGCTTTGCCGCGGAGAACGGCTACGACTGCGCCATGCAGATGGACGCCGACGGTCAGCACAAGCCGGAGTATATCGCCCCGATGCTGGCCGCGCTGGAGGAGGGCAACGACATTGTCATCGGCAGCCGCTTCCTGGCCGTGAAGAAGCCCAAGACGCTGCGGATGCTGGGCAGCTACATCATCAGCTGGTCCATCCGCCTGACGACGGGCCGCGCCATCTGCGACCCGACCAGCGGCATGCGGATGTTCAACCGCGCCATGGTCGAGGAGTTTGCCCAGAACCTGAACTACGGCCCCGAGCCCGACACGATCAGCTACCTGATCAAAAACGGCGCGACGGTCAAGGAGGTGCAGGTCGAAATGGGCGAACGTCTGGCGGGCCAGAGCTACCTGACCTTCTGGCGCAGCGTGCAGTATATGGTCAAAATGTCCATCTCGATTCTGTTGATCCAGTGGTTCCGCAAGCGCGACACCGAGACGCCCTACCCCGAAAGGAGCCTGTGAAATGTTCGATCAAACGCTGATTCGTGTCTGCCTGATCCTGGGCAGCTTCATCACGGCGGGGTACATCCTGCGGCGCGTGCGGCACGCAAAGGTCCAGATCGAGGATACGATCTTCTGGCTGATGTTCAGTGCGGCGCTGCTGATCCTGGCCATCTTCCCCGGCATCGCCTATTGGGCCGCAAACCTGCTGGGCTTCATGAGCCCCATCAACTTTGTCTATGTTGTCATCATCTTTTTGCTGCTGGCCAAGCAGTTCTTTATGTCCATCAAATTGAGCCAGCTCGACAGCAAGGTCCGTATCCTGACCGAGCAGGTCGCCCTGAACGAGGAAAAGGCGGAGCGGGATAAGCTGGACCTGTGAAAAGGCTTCCCCCTTGGGGGAAGCTGTCAGCGGCCCCGACCGCTGACTGATGAGGGACGAGTGCGCCATGGCAGGCCGCTCATGGGCAATTGCGGCAAGGCTGCCCCTCATCCAGCCCTATGGGCCGCCTTCTCCCTTGGGGGAATGCTTTGGGGGTGCGCAAAATTAAAATTTGTATTCCCTCCAAAACTATGCTATAATAAAGTATTGACTAAAGAGAAAGAAGGTTTCAGATATGGCTTATACCCCGAAACTGACCTATAAGGGCCGCCCGCTGGTGCGCTGCGGCAACGATATTTACTACGGCTCGATGAAGGACCCGTTCGTTGTCTACCTGCAGGTGCTCTCGACCAAGAAGGAAAACGGCGCCGACGTGGCCGACAAGGTCCACATCGTGCTGCTTTCCACCGACGAGAGCAAGCCCCTGCCAGAGCGCATTGCCCGCCAGGCCAACAAAGTCGGCCTGTACAACGCGCTGTCCTTCGGCGACATCATGCTGCAGGGCGCGCTGCGGAAGAAGTAAGCGTCTCCCCTGCCCCGCACAAAACACAAAGCCCCGCAGCCAAACGGCTGCGGGGCTTTTGCACTTGATGTCAAAACGGGGCGGGCGGATGACGGGCATCCGCCCCTACAGAACGGAGATTTACTGCTTAGTGGTCCTGCTTGTCGGTCTCCTCGGCAGAGTCGTCCTCAGTGCCTTCAAGCTCGATGTCGAAGGTCGCGCCGCAGTGCGGGCAGACCAGATCGCCCTCGGGGTCCATCAGGGTCTCCTCGTCCAGCGTGGAGATCTGGCCGCAGTTCGGGCAGGTCACCTCATACATGGTGCTGTCGTCCTCGTCCTCCTCCTCGTCCTCCTCGTCCTCCTCGTCCTCATCAGCGTAGATGTCGCTGACGACGTCGTCCAGATCCTGGTCGAGGGTCTCCAGCTCGTCGTACACCTGATCCAGGGCGTTGTCGTGCTCGGTGACCTGGGCGGCCATCTCCTCCAGCAGGTCCATCATGGCGGCAATGACCTTGCCGTTCTTGGAGTCTGCGTCAAAATCCATACCGGTCATCAGGCCGCGGATGTAGGCGGCCTTTGCATTCAGATCCATAGCCATAGTCAAAATCCTCCCTAATGTTAAAAAATGCCGGGCGCGGCGGTACGGCCATGCCCGGCAAAGAGAACCTAATCAGTTCACGCGCTCCATATACTCGCCGGTGCGGGTATCGATGCGGATCTTGTCGCCCTCGTTGATGAACAGGGGGACGCGGATCTCGGCACCGGTCTCAACGGTGGCGGGCTTCAGGGTGTTGGTGGCGGTGTTGCCCTTGACACCCGGCTCGGTAGCGGTGACCTCCAGCTCAACGAAGTTGGGGATCTCAACGCTGAAAACCTTGCCCTTGTAGCTCAGCAGCTTGCAGGTGTCGTTCTCCTTGCAGAACTTGAAGTTATCGGGCACGTCAGCCGCGCCGACAGGAATGTCGTCGTAGGTCTCAACATCCATGAAGTGGTACAGATCGCCATCCTCGTAGGAGTAGGTGACCTCACGGCGCTCGATGAAAGCCTGCGGGAACTTGGCGGTCGGGTTGTAGCTGGTCTCAACAACAGAGCCGGTGATGACGTTCTTGGTCTTGGTACGGACGAAGGCAGCGCCCTTGCCCGGCTTGACGTGCTGGAACTCAACGACCTGAAGGACCTGGCCGTCCTGCTCGAAGGTGACACCGTTACGGAATTCGCCTGCAGAAATCATATAGAAATTCCTCCATAAATAAATTATACATACCTGTTTATATTTTACAGGATGAAAAGCAATTTTGCAAGTCCTGTTCGGACTTTTTTGCGGGAAAATTGATATTTTTTGTCCAATTTACAGCGCTGCGTACCCTTGGGCCAGCGCGGCGGCGTCCTCGGCCTGGGTCCCGGCGGATTCACAGATGATCGTCGGGGCCAAATGACGCTCCTTGAGCAGCGCCAGCAGCGGTGCGTGGGGCGGGCCGAACGCTGTATCCGCAAAGGTCAGATGGCACTTCTCGCCGCCCTTGGTGTAGGCAATGCGGGAAAAATGCGCGTGGAAATGCACGGCGCGGTCATCCCCCAGCCGCGCGGCCAGCGTGTCCAGCAGGGCGGCGTAGTCCGCGGCGGCGGTGGCGTCGGCAAACTGCACGCCGCAGCTGCGGGCGTACAGGTGCCCAAAGTCGATGCAGGGCGTAATGCGCGGGTCGACCTCGCATAGAGCCAGCACCTCGTCAAGCGTGCCGAGCTGGTTGACCTTGCCCATCGTCTCGGGGCAGAGGATGCAGTCCTCAAACCCGGCCTTGTCGCAGGCTTTGACAGCGCGGGCCATCGTATCCAGCGCTTTTTCCAGCGCCTCCTCCCGGCTCTGCTTGCCGCAGGAGCCGGAATGGAAGATGACGCGCCGCCCGCCCAGCGCCTTGACGAGGGCGCAGCTTTGCAGCAGGTAGTCGATGCTGTGCAGCCGCTTGTCCTCCTCGAGGCTCGACATACTGATGTAGTACGGCGCGTGGACGGACAGGGCAATGCCCCGCTCGGCACAGGCGGCACCGAGCGCAGCGGCCTTGTCGTGGGCCAGCCGCACGCCGCGCCCGCACTGGTACTCAAATGCCGTCAGGCCAAAGCCCGCCGTGTAGGCGGCGATGGCGGCGGGGTTAAACTTTTTGACTGTGTAGCTGTCGGCCAGACCGGCTGTGCCGAAGCGCGGGGTATCATTCATACAGCTTGCCGCCCTTCTGATAGTATTTGTCGATCCAGTACGGCTCAAACTTGCGCTTTAACAGCACAAATTTGTTCTTGTCGTGGTTCGTGCGGGGCATCAGGTAGAGGCACGGGCAGCCGTACAGCCCGGCGGCCATCCGGTCCGCAAAGATCTGGTCGCCGACCATGGCCATTTCGCTCTTTTTGCAGCCCAGGCGGCGGCGCGCCACCCGCAGGCCGATGGTGAACGGCTTGCAGGCCAGCGGCACCCAGTCCAGCCCGATGCGCTCGGCAAAGGGGCGCACGCGCTTGGCCGTATTGTTGGACACGATGGTCAGGCGTATGCCGGCTGCGCGCATCTCGTCCAGCCACGCCTGCACGGTGTGCTCCAGCACCTGACTGTTGTCAGCGGTCAGGGTGTTATCCACGTCGAGCACGAGGGCTTTGATGCCGTGTGCCGCGAGAAAATCCGGGTGGATGCACTCGATGGTTTTGAAGATGTATTCAGGGGTTAGAATCATGGTGGTGACCTTTATAAGGGTAATGAGTGGTTACGGCAGCGGCCAGCGGCGGCATGAGGGCATGCCGCCCTACGATGCACAATTCCGCAGGACGTAGGGCGGGGTGCCCTCACCCCGCCGCACCGACGCCTGCACGTAAAATAAAAGTGCAGGCCCGCGCGTAACGCGAACCTGCACAGTCGTTCGTTGTAAGATACCTTACTTAAACTTGCGCTTGCGGGCAGCCTCGGACTTCTTCTTGCGCTTAACGGAAGGCTTCTCATAAGCCTCGCGCTTGCGGACCTCAGCTAACACGCCGCTGCGAGCAGTGCTGCGCTTAAAACGGCGCAGAGCGCTCTCGAGGGACTCGCCCTCTTTGACACGGATCTCCGACATCTTCTTCCCTCCCTTGACCTGAGACAGGAGTTTGCCGGTCAAATACTATTAACCAGTAAAAAAGATTATACTATATTGACCCCCTGCCTGTCAACAACAATTTTCGCTAAAATGAAAATTTTTATATTGTTCATATTTAGGACCCTTTACCCCAGCACCGTGTGCCACACCCACAGTGCACCGTAGATTACGGGCTGATGCAGCATGTAGACCAGCAGCGTATTGCGCCCGATGGCACACAGCGGACGCAGCGCGGCGGGCGCCTTTCCCCTTTTGGGCTTCCAGAGCCGCGCCAGAAACACCCCGCACCAGAACAAAAACACCCACGGCACTACGGGAAAATAATCCGCCGACGTGAACCTTGTCAGGTCGGGCAGGCCCAGCCAGAACCAGTTCGTCTTGTACAGCCCCGCAGGCACCGCACAGAGCCGCCAATTCTCGAAGCCCAAATACCCTTCGGGCAGCTGGTTCGTCAGCGCAAACAGCGCCGCAGACGCCGCCAGGCACGCGCCCGCGGGCAGGCGCTGCAAAAGCGGATAGACCAGGCAGGTCAGCAGCACGGCGGCAGCGTTCAGGTGCAGAACGCCGAACCAGATCGCCTCCGACGGCATGAACACCGCGGTCACAAACGTCAGCACAGCCGCGCAGCCCGCCACGATCAGCCCGTTCTTTGCGGGCCGCTTTGCCAGCGGGAAGCTGAACCCAGACAGCAGAATAAAGCTCCAACAAATATATTGCTGCCACACATGGCAGCCGGGGGCCCAGATGTTGTACCAGCTGCTTTCGTGGCCGAACACATACACCCAGTCGTACATGGCGTGGTAGGCCAGCATGTTCAGCAGCGCCAGCCCGCGCAGGGCGTCGGGCAGCCACATACGGCTGGTTTTGGTGCGCAGTACGGGCATTTTACCGCCTCTTTCCCAAAGATTTACTGTAACACTATTCTAGCACACCCGCGCGCGGCTTGCAATCGCGCGGGTTTTGCGGTACAATAAATCAGATAAGGGAGTGTGAAGGTATGAAGGACATCCGCCTTGTGGCGTTGGACCTTGACGGGACAGTTTTCAACGATAAAAAAGAGATCACCCCGCGCACGCTGGCGGCTATCCGCGCAGCCTGTGCACGCGGCGTGGCGGTGCTGCCCGCCACCGGGCGTACAGCCAGCGGCATTCCAGCGGCGTTCACGTCCATCCCCGGCGTGCGGTACGCGCTGACCTCCAACGGAGCCAGCGTCGTTGACCTGACAACGGGCGAGCAGCTGGTGAACCAGCCGTTCGGGACCGAGCAGGCATTAAAAATTTACGATCTTCTTGAGCAGGGCGGCGGCATGATGAGCATTTTCATCGGCGGCAAAAGCTACACGACCTGCGCAAACGCCGAGAACCACATGGATGTGGTGCCCGAAAACCTGAAAAGCTACTTTCGCACGACCCGCATTGAGGTAGACGACATGCACGCGACGCTGCGCACCCACGCGCATGAGATCGAAAAGTACAGCCTGATCTACCACGACGAGGCCGAGCGCGACGCCGCCTGGCGTGCCATCGAGGCCGCCTGCCCCGGCGTGGAGCTGACGTCCAGCCTGCCCCGCAACATGGAGGTCAACGCCCCCGGCGTGACGAAGGGCAGCGGTCTGCTGGCGCTGGCGGCACACCTGGGCCTGACCCGCGCGCAGACGATGGCCGTGGGCGACTCCGGCAATGACCGCGCGATGATCGAAGCGGCGGGTCTGGGTGTGGCCATGGGCAACGCCACCGACGACATCAGGAAAATTGCCGATGTCACGACGGATGACAACAATCATGACGGTGTGGCAGCAGCTATAGAAAAATACGTATTGTAAAATTACAATGAAATATACGAGAGGTAAATTTATGAAAAATGTTCTGGTTGGTCAGTCGGGCGGCCCGACTGCCGTCATCAACTCCAGTCTGGCGGGCGTCTATGAGACCGCCAAGGCTTGCGGCGCACCCCATGTCTACGGGATGCAGTACGGCATCGAGGGCGTGCTTGAGGGCAAGCTCATCGATCTGGACACCGTGCTGGGCGACAAAATGGACATTGAGCTGCTCAAGCGCACGCCGTCCAGCTTTCTGGGCAGCTGCCGCCACAAGCTGCCCGACCCCACCGTTGACGAGAAGCCGTTTGTGCAGCTGTTTGAGCTGTTCCGGCAGAACGACATCGGCGCGGTGTTTTACATCGGCGGCAACGACTCGATGGACACGATCTCCAAGCTGAGCGCCTACGGCAAGACCGTCAACAGCGAGATCCGCTTTATCGGCGTGCCCAAGACCATTGACAATGACCTGATGCTGACCGACCACACCCCCGGCTACGGCAGCGCGGCGAAGTACATCGCCACGATCCTGAAGGAGGTCATCTGCGATTCCAGCGTCTACGACCTGCGCAGCGTGACGGTGGCAGAGATCATGGGCCGCCACACCGGCTGGCTGGCTGCTGCCGCCAGTCTGGCTGCCGGTCCGGACTGCAACGGCCCAGACCTGATCCTGCTGCCCGAGTGCCCCTTTGACGAGGAGGCGTTCCTCAAGCGCGTGGCCGAGCTGGAAAAAGAGCGCCACAATGTTATTATCGCGGTCAGCGAGGGCGTCAAGAACAAGGACGGCGTTTTCCTGTGCGACCTGGTCTCCACGGCAGGTCAGCTGGATGCCTTCGGCCACAAGGCCATCCTGAGCGGCACGAGCCGCTATCTGGCGGACCTGATCCGCGTCCGCCTGGGCTGCAAGACCCGCGCTATCGAGTTTTCTACGCTGCAGCGCTGTGCCAGCCATCTGGCCAGCCGCACCGATGTGACCGAGGCCTATCAGGTCGGCGGCGCGGCGGTGGAGGCCGCCATGCGCGGCGAGACCGCCAAGATGGCCGCCATCAAGCGCCTGAGCGACCAGCCCTACCGCGTAGAGACCGAGATGGTCGATGTGACGAAGGTCGCGAACTTTGAGAAGAAGGTCCCCGCCGACTGGATCACCGAGGACGGGATGCACGTCAACGAGAAGTTCGAGCGCTACGCCCGCCCGCTCATCCAGGCCGAGCTGTCGCCGATCTACATCAACGGCGTGCCGCGGCATATTCATCTGTGATTTTGAAAAAATAAAAACGGAGCACCGTATGAAAATGCGGCGCTCCGTTTTTTGCTGCTGTAGGGGTCGGCGTCCTCGACGACCCGGGAGGCTTGCGGTGGCCGCACACGACCCGGCGGGGTGAGGGCATGCCGCCGCGGGGGTGTTGAGGTTACCCGGAAAGCCCGTCGGAATCCCTCCGGCCCTGCGGGCCACCTCCCTTTGACAAGGGGGGCTTAGACGCAAAAAGGACCCGCATTTCCGCGGGTCCTTCCAAATCATATCAATACAGACGAAATCAGCCGGAGACCTTTTCCTTCAGGCGGCCGCTGGCCTTGAAGCCGGGGATGGCCGTCGGCTCCAGCTTGCTGGTGACCTTGGTCTTGGGGTTGGTGAAGTTCTTGGTCTGGCGCTCACGCATCTCGAAGCGGCCAAAGCCTGCGATGGTGACCTTGTCGCCGCTCTTGAGGACATCGCCGATGGTGCCGAAGATGCCGTCCATAACCTTCTCAACTTCAGCAGCGGTCATGTTGGTGTCGTTGGCAACCTTGGTAATCAACTGAGATCTCGTCATGATATTTTTAACTCCTATCCTTATAGGCACACAATTGCCCGGTATTATTACGCTATTATTATAGAGAAAATTATGCGCAGAATCAAGAGTTTTTTCTGAAATCAAACGTTTTTCGGCAAAAACTATAAAATTTTCGCGATCATCTCGTCAAAAAGTGACATTTGGCAAAAAATGCACGTTCCATGCAAAAATATTCTTGACGGGCAAAGTCTTACAGCCCCATGCGGGGCGCAAAGGCGGGCACATCGGCAAAGGCACAGCCGCTCCCGGAGGGGATCATATCGATCAGCGCTTCGCCAATCGCGTACAGGGTGTCACGAGCCATAGCGGGCATCCTTATAGATTCAGCGGGTAGACGACGGCGTCAAGGTTTGCGGTGCGCAGCGTGAGCGCGCCCGCCGGGTAATAGCGGGTGGACAGCACCGCGGCGCCGTCGTTGAGCCAGCCGACCATCGGCTGAATGTGGAAGCGCTGACGGTGCGGGTCGGCGGCAGCCTTCTCCGCGCCGAGAGACTCCACCAGGGAGACGAGCTTTTTTAAGTCGCGCTGCAGGGCGTTCATAAATCGTTACCTCGCTATCATACTTGGCTCCCTCTGTGAGGGAGCTGTCCGCGGAGCGGACTGAGGGAGAGAACCTTGCCATTGCCCGAAATCTTGCGGGTGGTGGCAAGGTTCTCTCCCCCACCGCCTGCGGGCGGAGCCCCCTCGCAGAAGTGGCCAAGAAAAAACAAAAACCGCATCCTTGCGGACGCGGTTTGTTTGCTGCTTACTTATTCCCCTTTCGCCGCTTCGCGGTGCAGGTTCGCAATGTCCACCAGCTCCATCTGGCTGATGTCATGGTCACCGCGCAGGGCGTCGACGAGGACACGGGCAGTGTCCATGGCCGTGATGGTCGGGATGGACAGCTCCGTTGCCTTGCGGCGGAACTTGACGGAGTCACGGTGCGGGTCGCGGCCATGCGGACTCGTCGAGATGATGTAATCCACCAGACCGCTCTCCAGCAGGTCGATGACGTTGGGGCGTGCGCCGCTCATCTGGCGCACAACGCTGCAGGGCACCATCTCGCTGTTCAGGAACCTGGCGGTGCCGGGCGTGCCGTAGATCTTGTAGCCGTAGTCGTGCAGCTTCCAGGCCAGCTCGGCAGCCTCGGCCTTGTCGCTGTCCTTGACCGAGATGATGACGCAGGAGCCGGGGCCGGGCGTCTTGAACTGGTAGCCAGCCGCGACCAGACCCTTCATCATGGCCTCGTGGAAGGAGGGCGCAATGCCCAGGACCTCACCGGTGGACTTCATCTCGGGGCCGAGCATCGTGTCAACGCCGTGCAGCTTTAAGAAGCTGTAGACGGGCACCTTGACGGCGTAGTACGGGCTCTTGCCGTTGCGCCACAGGCCGGTGCCGTAGCCCATGTCCTTGAGCTTCTCGCCCAGCGTGCAGCGCACGGCCAGGTCGACCATCGGCACACCGGTGACCTTGGAGATGTACGGCACGGTACGGGACGAGCGGGGGTTGACCTCGATGACGTAGACACGATCATTCTGGACGGCATACTGCACGTTGACCAGGCCCACGACCTTCAGCTCGCGGGCAAAGCGGCCCGTGTAATCGACCAGCGTGTCAATGACCTTCTGGCTGAAGGTGTACGGCGGGTAGACGCAGATGGAGTCGCCGGAGTGCACGCCCGTGCGCTCGACCTGCTGCATGATGCCGGGCACCAGATAATCGGTGCCGTCGCAGATGGCGTCGACCTCGCACTCGGTACCCAGAATATACTTGTCCATCAGCACGGGATGGCTCATGTCAACGTGCTTCGTGATAACGCCCATGTACTCGATGACATCGGCGGAGTTGTAGGCGACGATCATGTTCTGGCCGCCCAGAACGTAGGACGGGCGCATCAGGACGGGATAGCCGACCTCCTGCGCGGCCTGCAGGGCCTCGTCCAGCGTAAAGACGGTGCGGCCCTCCGGGCGGGGGATGCCGCAGCGCTCCAGCAGCTCGTCAAAGCGCTCGCGGTCCTCGGCCTCGTCGATGGCGTCGGCGGGCGTGCCCAAAATCGGCAGGCCGATGTCGTCCATGTGCTTGGCCAGCTTGATGGCGGTCTGGCCGCCGAACTGCACAAGGCAGCCGTCCGGTTTTTCGGTCTCGATGATGTGGTCGACGCTCTCGGGGTTCAGCGGGTCAAAGTACAGGCGGTCACCGGTATCAAAGTCGGTGGAGACCGTCTCGGGGTTGTTGTTGACAAGGATGGCCTCGCAGCCGTGCTGCTTCAGCGTCCAGACCGCGTGGACCGAGCAATAGTCAAACTCAATGCCCTGACCGATGCGGATGGGGCCGGAGCCGAAAACAAGGACCTTCTTCTTGTCGGGGTCGCTGCGCTCGGCAATGAACGGCTTCGCTTCGTTGTCCTCGTCGTAGGTGGAGTAGAAATACGGCGTCTTGGCGGCAAATTCTGCGGCGCAGGTATCGACCATCTTGAACGCGGCCTTCGGGGCCTCGGGCAGGGTGTCCACGCCCGCCAGACGCTTGATCGTTTTGTCGAGGAAACCGAACCTCTTGGCATTCAGGTACTTTTCCGTCGTCAACTCGCCGTTTTTCAGGCCCATCTCAATGTCGGCCAGATGCTGCAGCTTGTCGAGGAACCACCAGTCGATCTTGGTGATGTCGTAAATGACGTCGTGCGCCACGCCGCGCTTGAGGGCCTCGTAGACGCAGAACGCGCGCTCGGAGTCCTGCACATGCAGGTGCTCGATGACTTCTTCCGTCGTCAGCTTCTCGAAATCGGGCAGCGTCATCGTGTCCAGGCCGAGCTCGGTGGAGGAAACGGCCTTCATCATGGCGTGCTCAAAGTTGTTGCCGATGGCCATGACCTCGCCGGTGGCCATCATCTGGGTGCCCAGAGACTTGTCGGCGTAGACGAACTTATCGAACGGCCACTTCGGGTATTTGACGACGACATAGTCGAGGGCCGGCTCAAAGCAGGCGCAGGTCTCGCCCGTGACATCGTTCGTGATCTCGTCCAGCGTGTAGCCGAGCGCGATCTTGGTCGCGACCTTGGCAATCGGGTAGCCCGTCGCCTTGGAGGCCAGCGCGGAGGAGCGGGACACACGGGGGTTGACCTCAATGACCGCGTACTCAAAGCTGTCGGGCTTCAAGGCAAACTGGCAGTTGCAGCCGCCCTCGATACCCAGCTCGGTGATGATGTCCAGCGCGGCGGTGCGGAGCATCTGGTACTCTTTATCGGACAGGGTCTGGCTGGGCGCGACGACGATGGAGTCGCCGGTGTGGATGCCGACGGGGTCAAGGTTCTCCATGTTGCAGACCGTGATGACGTTGCCCTTGGAGTCACGCATGACCTCGTACTCGATTTCCTTCCAGCCGGAAATGCACTTCTCAACGAGGATCTGATGGATCGGGGACAGGCGCAGACCGTTCGTGGCAATTTCGTGCAGCTTCTCGCGGTCCTCGCAGATGCCGCCGCCGGTGCCGCCCATCGTGAAGGCGGGGCGGACGATGACAGGGTAGCCGATGACCTCGGCAAAGTCCAGCGCGTCGTCCAGATCTTCCACAACCTTAGAAGGGATGATGGGCTGGTGCAGCTTTTCCATCGTGTCCTTGAACAGCTGGCGGTCCTCGGCGCGGTCGATCGTGTCGGGCTTGCAGGCCAGCAGGCGGACGCCGCTGCGGTCCAAAAATCCGCTGCGGGCCAGCTCCATCGACAGGTTCAGGCCCATCTGGCCGCCCAGGTTCGGCAGGATGGCGTCGGGCTTCTCCTTCTCGATGATGCGCTCGATGACCTCGGCGGTCAACGGCTCAATGTAAACATGATCGGCAATGTCGGGGTCGGTCATGATGGTGGCGGGGTTGGAGTTGACGAGGACGGTCTCGACGCCCTCGGATTTCAGCGCACGGCAGGCCTGCGTGCCGGAGTAGTCAAACTCTGCCGCCTGACCGATGATGATGGGGCCGGAGCCGATGACCAGTACCTTTTTGATACGCGGGTCTTTAGGCATTGTTGATTACTCCTTTCGCGGCCAGCATACGGCTGACGAACTGGTCAAACAGAAATTCGGTGTCCTTGGGGCCGCCGTTGGCCTCGGGGTGGAACTGCACGGTGAAGCAGTTCCATTTCAAGTAGTCGACGCCCTCACAGGTGCCGTCGTTGGCGTTGAAGTAGCTCATCTGGCCGACGGATTCGGGCAGGGTGTCCGCCATAACGGCGTAGCCGTGGTTCTGGCTGGTGATAAAGGTGCGCTGCTTGGCCGGGCTGGTGACGGGCTGGTTGGCGCCGCGGTGGCCGTATTTCAGCTTGCAGGTCTTGGCGCCGGCGGCCAGGGCGGTCAGCTGGTGGCCCAGGCAGATGCCGAAGGTCGGGATGCCGGTGCTCAGCATTTCACGGATGTTCGCGATGATTTCCACGTTCTCGGCCGGGTCGCCGGGGCCGTTGGAGAGCATGAGGCCGTCGGGGTTGAGGGCGGCCAGCTCGGCGGCGGTGGTCGTGCCGGGCAGCACGGTCACGCGGCAGCCGCGCTTCTGCAGGCAGCGCACAATGTTGTTCTTGCAGCCCAGGTCGAGCAGCGCCACGTGCAGCGGCGTGTCACCCCATGCACCGGCAGCCGTCGGCTCATAGGTCACGGCCTCGCGGCAGGTGACGGCCTTGACGGCGTCGACAACGGCGTAGGCGGCGATCTCGGGCAGCAGCGCGGCCTTCTTCTCGGGTTCGGCGTCGGGGTCGAACTCGGTGGTGATCGCGCCGTTCATAACGCCGCTCTCCCGCAGGGTGCGGGTCAGGCTGCGGGTGTCGATGCCCTCAATGCCGATGATGCCGTTCTTTTTCAGGAAGGCATCCAGCGTTTCCTCACTGCGGAAGTTGGATGGGGTCTTGCACGCCTCGCGCACAATGTAGCCCCTGGCCCAAATCTTCGTGCTCTCGACATCCTCACTGTTCATGCCGTAGTTGCCGATGAGCGGATAGGTTTGGGTGATGATCTGGCCGTAGTAGCTGGGGTCGGTCAGGGTTTCCTCAAAGCCGACCATACCGGTTGCAAAGACGACCTCACCGATGGTGGTACCGGGGCAGCCTACGCTGACGCCGCGGAACACCCGGCCATTGGCCAATATCAGATATGCCTGCATAGTTGGTAGCCTCTCACTTTACATTTAAGATATGGAGTGAGGAGAGAGGAGAAAAGGCAAACTGTACCCATCTCCTATCTCCTATCTTTTACAGGGTTTGCTTCGCAGCTTCCTTCATTTTGCGGCTGCCCAGGTGCACCAGCGGGAGCTTGCCCTCCTTGCAGATGGGGCATTCCTCAGGGGCGTAGTTGGGCAGGTCGAGCTTGAGGGCGCTGGCGACGATGGGGATCGGGGACGGGGCCTCGGCGCGGGTGCGATCCACGACGCAGGCAATGCCCACGCAGATGCCGCCGTTTTCCTCGATGACGCGCTTGGTCTCGAGGCTGGAAACACCGGTGGTGACGACGTCCTCGGCGATGATGCAGCGCTCACCCGGGTTGATCCTGAAGCGCTTGAGGGTCATGACGTTGTCGACGCGCTCGGTGAAGATGGCGCGCTTGCCCATCTGGCGGCCCAGCTCGTAAGCGTAGACGATGCCGCCCATGGCAGGGCCGACCACGACGTCAATGTTCAGCTCCTTGAGCTTCTCGGCAACCGGGGCCATGACCTCGGCGGCCTTGTCGGGGTACTGCTGCAGAAATGCCATCTGGCAGTAAGCGCCGGAGTGGCGCCCGGAGGAAAGCAGGAAGTGCCCCTCTAAAAATGCTTCACATTCCTTTAAAACTTCAAGTGCTTCGCGTGCCATAATTTGTTCCTCCTGTATGTTATTCAATTTATAGTAGCATATTTTGTATAAAAATGCAAGCAAAACGTATATGGTGGGGCGGCTTCCCCCGCGGGGAAGCTGTCGGCGGCCCGCCCGCCGACTGATGAGGGCCGGGCTTGCCGTTATAGCCCGTGAACGGGCGGTTGCGGGGACTCTCCCCTCCTCCGCCCTCGGGCGGGGCCTCGGGCACCTTCCCCCTGAGGGGAAAGCAATCGGTGATTTACCGTGCGCACCCTCTGATCTCATCCAGCGTCTTGACGCCGTGGGCGTCCATCCACTGGCCGATCTCGTTCGTGATGCGGGTGCAGGCCTTCGGGTCCAGGAAGTTCGCGGTGCCGACCTGTACCGCCGCTGCACCGGCCATGATGAACTCCAAGGCGTCCTTGCCCGTCAGAATGCCGCCCAGTCCTACGACGGGGATGCTGACGGCCCCCACGGCCTGCCAGACCATGCGCAGGGCGATGGGACGCACCGCCGGGCCGGACAGACCCGCAAACGTGTTGTTGAACACGGGACGGCGCTTTTCCAGATCGATCGCGCACGCCTGGAAGGTGTTGCACAGGCTGATGGCGTCCGCGCCGGCAGCCTCAACGGCCTTGCACATCTCGGGGATGCTTTCGGCCTGCGGGCTCAATTTAACGATGAGCGGCACGGTGCAGACCTTGCGCACCGCGCTGACGACCTCGCCGGCGTCTGCCGCGCGGATGCCGAACGCGAGACCACCCTGCTTGACGTTGGGGCAGCTGATGTTCAGCTCAATAAAATCCACGCCCGCGGCGCAGAGCATCTGCACGCCCTCGACATTTTCTTCAATCGTGTGGCCGCCGAGGTTCGCCCAGACGGTGGTGCCGCACCGGCGCATGGCAGGCAGCTCGTGGTCGATAAAGTGCTGCACACCGGGGTTCTGCAGGCCGATGGAGTTCATCAGGCCCGACGGCGTCTCGTAGAGGCGCTCACCCTCGTTGCCGGGCTGGCCGTTCAGGGTCAGCCCCTTGCCGGAGATGCCGCCCAGCACGCGCAGATCCTCAATGCCCGCGTACTCGGGGCCGAAGCCGAAGGTGCCGCTGGCCGCGATGACCGGCCCGGCCAGCCGCTTGCCGAGAAAATCAACATGCAGGTCTGCCATCAGTCAAACACCTCCTGTGCGTTAAAGACCGGGCCGTCCTTGCAGACGGTGACCGGGCCGATTTTCGTATGGCAGGTGCAGCCCAGGCACGCGCCCAGACCGCAGGCCATCTTCTTTTCAAGGCTGGCCAGGCAGGGCACGCCTGCGGCGGCGCAGAGCTTAGCCACGCCGCGCATCATGACCATGGGGCCGCAGGTCAGCACAATGTCGTACTTGCTCACGTCCAGCAGGTCGGTGACCAGGCCGTGGTGTCCCTCCTTACCGGAGTCGGTTGCAGCGTAGATGTCGCGGCACCAGGGCACAAAGCGGTCCATGCCGTAGGTCGTGTCGCGGAAGCCCACGAACAGGTCGGGGCGCACGCCCGCGCGGCAGAGCTCCTTGCAGAGCAGCAGCAGCGGCGCGGTGCCGATGCCGCCGCCGACCACGGCAATGCGCTTGTACTGCCCGGCCAGTGCGGCAGTGTCAAAGCCGTTGCCGCAGGGGCCGGTCACGGTCAGCGTGTCGTCCTTTTTCAGCGCGGCCAGCTTGTGGGTGCCCTCGCCCTTGACCTGATATAGGAAGGTCAGTGCGCCGGTCTGGTTGTCAAAGTCGTCAACGCTGATGGGGCGGGAAAGAATCGGCGTGGCGTCCGCGGCCCAGGCGCGCAGCATGTAAAATTGCCCGGCGTGGGGCTCGCGGCTGTGGTCCTGCCACTGGACCGTAAGGCGCATAATATCCTCTGCGACGGTTTCCTGGCGCAGGACCGTCAGATTACAGCTTGTTGCATTCACCCTGAATATCCTCCCGCATACGCACGCACTCGTTGTAGGCAGCCTCGTCAAAGGCAACGCCGGGCTGCTTCTTGTAGGCCAGCAGGATGCCGCGGCTGGAGTTGACAACGCCGCCGTTGCCCTTGGTCAGGTACTGCGCGATGTCCGCCGCCTTGCCGCCCTGTGCGCCGTAGCCGGGGATCAGGAAGAAGGTGTCCTTGTAGGCCGCGCGGATGGCGGTGGCCTCCTCGGTGTGGGTGCCGCCGATGACCAGGCCGATGCTGGAATAGCCGTGCTCGCCCATGTAGTCCTTGCCAAGGGCGGTCAGGCTATCGCCGACGAGGTCGTACACATGGCGGCCATCGTCGAGCTTTTTGTACTCAAAGTCCTTCGCGCCGGGGTTGGAGGTGCGGCAGAGTACGAACACGCCCTTGCCCTGCTCGGCGCAGTACGGCAGATACGGGCTGATGGAGTCAAGGCCCATGTAGGGGGCCAGCGTGATGATGTCGGCCTCGAAATCACCGGTAAAGTGCGCCTTGGCGTACATTTCGGCGGTCTTGGCAATGTCGCCGCGCTTGATGTCGGCAATGACGGGCAGGCCGGTGGCGCGGGCCAGCTTCAGCGTTTCGGCGTAGGCGCGCATGCCGTCCAGGCCCAGGGACTCATAATAGGCGATCTGCACCTTGTAGCAGCCCGCGACGCCCTTGGTGGCGTCGATCAGCGCACGGTTGAACGCGACGACGTTCTCCCCTGCCGTCTTGGCGGTGTCGGTGGTGGGCAGGTAGCTGATCTCGGTGTCCAGGCCCACGCAGACCGGGCCGTTTGCTGCGACGCTCTCGTAGAGCTTGTCCATGTTGGTAAGCATGCTGATTCCTCCGTTTGATGTATGTAAATTGCGGCTCTATTATATAATGCTGGGAATCGTAGGGGCGGATTCTATATCCGCCCGCGGGACTGTGCCAGCGGCAGCCTGCACGGGCGCATATAGAATGCGCCCCTACGGGTGTTTTGTGCGTGAAGGGGTGTTATTCTTCAATCTGGAACGTAACCTTCCCGCCTTTGATCGTGGTTACCACTTTTCCGTACAGCAGTGCGCCGTCGTAGGGGCAGTTCTTGCTCTTGCTGTGCAGCTCGTCGGCGTGGACCTCGTACATGTGGTCAAGGTCCACCAGCACGATGTCGGCGTCGTAGCCCGGTTCCAGCATGCCCTTGCGGTCGGCCAGGCCCAGCACGGCGGCGGGACCGGCGCTCATCAGGAAGCTGAGCATTTCCAGCGGCAGACGCTGCTCACGGCAGAGCTTGGTGTAGCAGACGCCGAAGGCCGTTTCCAGACCCACCATACCGGCAGCGCCCTTCTCCTTCTCCTCGGCGGTGTGGGGGGCGTGGTCGGTGCCGATGCAGGTCACGGTGCCGTCCTTGATGGCGTCGATCAGCGCGGTCACGTCGTCCGCCTTGCGGATGGGCGGGTTGACGCGGTAGGTCAGGCGGCTGTCGTCAAACCACAGGTGGTGCGGCGTGACCTCGCAGCTGACCCGCGCACCGCGCATCCGGCTCATGCGGACGGCATCGACGGATTCCCTGGTGGAGACGTGGCACATGTGCAGCCGGGTGCCGTAGTACTCGGCCAGATGGCAGTTGCGCACAGTCTCGATGTTCTCGGCCAGGCGGTAGTCCCAGGGGCTGATCTCGCGATCCTCGGCGTGGGACATGATGGTCAGGCCGCGCTCGGTGGCAATCGCGAACGCGCGGGCCATGACGGCGTTGTTCATGACGCCGTTGCCGTCCTCAGTGATGAACTTGATGTCCTCGGGCAGGGTCAGCAGATGATCCAGCGTTTTGCCGTCGAAATCCTTCGTGATGGAGACGGTCTGGTTTGCGTCGCACAGGCCGACGCGGGCGGCCTCAGCCTCGACGGCGTGGGCGATCTCGGCACTGGAGCAGACCGGCTTCGTGTTGGGCATCAGGTTGACGAAGGTGTACCCGCCCGCGGCAGCCGCGGCGGAGCCGGTGGAGATGTCCTCCTTGTACTCAAAGCCGGGGGTGCGCCAGTGGCAGTGGGTGTCGATGAAGGCGGGCAGGACCGTGCGGCCCTTCGCGTCGAGCACCTCCTCCCCTTCCGGGACAAGCAGCCCCAGACCGACAGCGGCAATTTTTCCGTCGCGCAGCCAGACCTCAATGGCCTTGCCCGCGCTGTCCTTTGCGTTGCGGATCAGCATGGTGGGAACCTCCTTAAAAATAGGAAACTTTGTCATAGCTGAGAGTGTAGGGGCGAACATTGTTCGCCCGTCAACTTTGCGTGGTTGAGCTTCTGCGGGAAAGCCGCGCATGAGGCAAACGGCCTGCGGGCGAGCAATGCTCGCCCCTACAAAGCCCCATGCAAAAACATCCCGCAGGGATATTTTTGCAAAAAAAAACTTTTCCCAAAAGGGAAAAGTCAAAAAGTCATACACAAAGCGGCGACGGGAAAGAACACTGTGCCGTGATTTTTAAAGACAGAAATAAAACGCATCATCCCGGCACACTCCTTCCTATGACTTTACCTACGTTTTACTTATTGTACCATGCAGGGACGGCGGTGTCAATGCAAACGGGCTTTTTGCAAAAGTAAGGATTTTATAGATTTTTGCGCTGACTTTTGGAGGATTTGACAAAATCCGCAAAAATCCGCGCACGGCGCGTACAGCATTGCACTTTGTCCGGCTTTGTGGTATATTTATAATAAGTATGGTGAATAGGAAGAGGAACGAACTATGGGCCTTTGGGAAGATGCAAAAAATATCCGCGATAAGGACCCCGCCGCGCGCAATGTGGCGGAGGTCATCATCCTGTACCCCGGCTTTCATGTGCTGGTCACGCACAAGATCGCACATTTTCTGTACAACCACCGGTGTTTCTTCCTGGCCCGTTTTGTCAGCCAGCTGGCGCGCCACCTGACCGGCATCGAGATCCACCCCGGCGCCAAGATCGGGCGCAAGCTCTTTATCGACCACGGTATGGGCATCGTCTTTGGTGAGACGACGGAGATCGGTGACAACTGCACGATCTACCACGGCGTCACCCTGGGCGGTACCGGCAAGGATACCGGCAAGCGCCATCCGACGCTGGGCGACAATGTGCTGATCGGCGCGGGCGCGAAGGTGCTGGGCCCGGTCTACATCGGTGACAACGTCCGCGTCGGCGCGGGCAGCGTTGTGCTGAAGAACCTGCCCGCCAACGCCACTGCCGTCGGTGTACCCGCGGAGATCGTCCGCGTCGGCAATATCAAGTGCTGCCCGGCGGACGATCTGGATCAGCAGGATCTGCCGGATATTGTCAACCAGCGTATCTCCGAGCTCGAAGCCCGCCTGAGCCGCCTGGAAGCCGAAAAGCAGGGTGAGTTCCCGCCGGACAAAAAAGAATAATAAAAACGCACGCCGTGAAATTTACGGCGTGCATTTTTTGTCAGTATGGCTTCCCCAGAGGGGAAGCAGTCAGCGGCCCCGCCCGCTGACTGCTGAGGGGCAAACTTACCAGGAATTTCCCACTGACGGGCAATAGGGCAAACCCGCCCCTCATCCGTCCTCGGTCGGGGCCTCGGGAACCTTCCCCCACGGGGGAAGGCAATCAACTCATTTCAGATTCCGCAAATCCCCGCTCTCGCGGAAATCCTCATAATCCAGCGACAGCGACGGGCTGTAATAGGGGTCGTGCAGAATATTCTCCCGTCCGTGCACGGCGTAGAGACGTTCATGCTCGGCGTCAAAGCGTGCTTTTTTGGCGGGATCGTTCTCGTCGGAGCCGCGGGACTTGCTTTCGTAGTGGTAGAGCTCGGCGTAGGGCGTCCAGACAATGCGCCAGCCCGCGTCGCGCACACGCAGGCAGAAGTCCACATCGTTGTAGGCAACCGTGAACTCCTCATCCAGGCCGTGCAGCTCGTCGTAAACGGCGGTGCGCACCAGCAGGCAGGCTGCTGTCACGGCGGAGAAATCCTGCACCGTGGCCAGCCGGAACATATACCCGCTGCCGCCGCGCTTGTGGTACTTGTGGCTGTGCCCGGCGTAGCCGCCCAGCCCCGTGATGATGCCGGCGTGCTGGATCGTGTCGTCGGGGTAGTAGAGCATTGCACCGCAGACGCCGACGCCGGGCTGGCTGCACTCGCCCACCATCTGGGTGAGCCAGTCGCCGTTGATGACCTCGACGTCATTGTTGAGCAGCAGCAGGTACTTGCCCGCCGCGTACCTGCGGCCAAAATTGTTGATGCGGCTGAAGTTGAAGCCGCCCTTGTAAGTCACGACCCGCGCGCGGTCATACCGCTCCGGCAGTTTTTTGTAGTAGGCCGCTGTGGCCGGGTCGGTGGAATTGTTTTCAATGACGATGACCTCGAAATTCTCGTAGGTCGTTTTGGCGTAGATGCTGTGCAGGCATTTTTCCAAATCGTCGGTGTGGTCCTTGTTGGGAATCAAAATTGACACGAGCGGCTGCGGCTCGGGAATGTCCCACACCACATGGCAGGTGCCCGGAAATTTGCCCGGCTCCACCCTGCCCTGACGCCCTGTGGCGGCTAGATGGTCGGCCACGGCCTTTTGCGCAGCCTTTTCCACATAGGGCTTGGCCGCCGTGCCGCCGCTGGTGGACGCCGCGTGCACGCGCCAGTAATACAGCACCTGCGGGATGTGCAGCGGCTTGGCTGCGGGGTCACGGCGCTGCATTTCGTCGATGAGACGCAGGAATAAGTCGTGATCCTGCGCGCCGTCACAGGCCGGGCGCTCACCGCCGACGGCGTCGAACAGCGATTTTTTGAACACGGCCAGATGGCAGATGTAGTTGACGGCCATCAGGTACTCGGGCGCATAATCGGGCTTGAAGTGGCCGACGCGCGGGTGCTCGGGCGTTTTCTCAAACAGGGCCTCGTCGCTGTAGGCAAACGCCGCGCCGCTCTCAGCCAGCGCTTTGCTCATGCAATAGACGGCATGAGGCGCGAGCATGTCGTCGTGGTCGGCAAGGGCCAGATACTCACCCGCTGCGAGCTTCGCGGCCTCGTTCGTATTGGCGGCAATGCCCTTGTTCTCGATTTTGGCGTAGACGATGCGCTTGTCCTGCGCGGCGCGGGTGCGGACGGTCTCGCCCACGTCGGGGTGGGCGCCGTCGCTGGCGTCCACCAGAACCAGCTGCCAGTTCGGCGCGGTCTGGGCCTGCACGCTGTCCAAAAATTGCTGCAAAAACTGCGGCGGAGTGTTGTACAGCGGCGTTAGAATGCTGATGGTTGGCCAGCCGTCGGCGCGGGCGGCTGCGTCGGCACGCTGGGTCTCCAGCGTCTGCTTCGACGGCAGATACCGCGCTTTTTTGCCGAAGAACCGCCGCTTAAAAAAGCCGACGGCTCGCCCGGCCATGACGCCGACGCCCTGTTCTTTCGTCAGCGTCCGCGCATAGCCGAACAGTTCTTTGATGCGTTTCGTTTCAAGGCTCATGGGATGGCTCCTCATAAAAGCAGTCTTTGTGCCAAAGGCGGGGGTTGGTATCGATGTATTGCCAAATTTGCGAGTACCCTTGCTCCGTGCGCACAACGTGGTCGTGAAAGGATTTTTGCCAGATGGGGCAGCCAATCGCTTTCGTGACAGCCTCTTTCATCTGTTTGATGACCAGTGAAATTGTAGGGGCGCACAGTGTGCGCCCGCCCTGTTCCCTCTGAATCAACAACAATAAATGAACATGATTTGGCATTACGGCATATTTTATTAACTTTACTGCGGGATGCCGAATGGAAATCTGCAAAATGGCATCTTCAACGGCTTTCCCGTAAGGCGATAACTCCGGGGCAAGGCGCGGGCGCACACTGTGCGCCCCTACATCCTCAACCGCCGTAAGGACATCGCTTTTCCACAAAATTTTCTGCCGCCCATGCGTGCAAATCGTGATGAAATACGCACCGTTTTGGGCGTAATCATACGCCGTCAGGCGGTTAACCTTGCGCCTTGCCAATTTACCCGTGCAACCCTTTTGCTTGGCGCTCCATGTTTTCTACGATGATGGTGTTCAATTCGCCGAGGGCGGCGGCGTACTCCAAAACCTTCCACGGGGTGTCGGTGTGGTAATGCACCTTGACGACGTCTTCGTCGCCGACAACCAACAGGCAATCGCCCTTGGCGCTGTTCAAAATGCCGTCGTGGATGGCGTCCTCGTCGAGGTCGTGGCCTTCGATTAAAAACTGGGTATCAAACTTATTTTCCATGCAAAACACCTCCTCACTTCAACCCGAAATTCTCAAACAGATTGTTGAAATGGGGGTTGTAATAGGGGTCGTAATTGTCGATATACTGCTGATATTTCGCGTAGAAATTCGCCTTTTCGCGCTCATACCGCTTGGCGTTCTCGCTTAAGGTATCCAGGCCGCGGCTCTTGCTCTCATAGTGATAGGCCTCGGCGCGCGGGGTGTAAACGTTCAACAGCCCCCTCTGCCACAGCTTCAGGCAGTAGTCCACATCGTTGTAGGCAACGGCAAACTTTTCCTCGTCCAACCCGTAAAATGCGCGGTAGAGCGACGCTTTTGTCATCAGGCAGGCACCCGTCACGGCCATATAATTCTGCGTCGTGACCAAGCGGTACATGTCACCCACAGCGGTGCGGGGGTAGCTCTTGTGGCTGTGGCCCGCGCTGCCGTTGATGCCCATCAGCACGCCCGCGTGCTGGATCGTGTCGTCGGGGTAGTAGAGCTTCGCGCCCACCGCACCCACGTCGGGGCGCTGGCTGTAGCTGAGCAATTCCCGCAGAAAGTCGTGGGACAACACCTCAATGTCGTTGTTGAGCAGCAGCAGGTGCTCGCCCTCGGCGAACGTCGCGCCGAAGTTGTTGATGGCCGAGAAGTTGAACACGCCCTTGTAGTAGACGACGCGGCAGTCGGCAAAGCGGCTGGGCAGTGTCTCGTAATAGGCAAACGTCGCCGGGTCGGTGGAGTTGTTCTCGATGACGATGACCTCAAAATTGTCGTAGCCCGCGTTTTTGTACAGGCTCGTCAGGCAGCGGTCCAGGTCGTCAATGTGGTCTTTACTGGGGATCAGTACGCTGATCTTCGGATGGTCGGTCAGCTCGTACCGCACCTGAAATGCGCCGGGCGCGTCGGGCACGGCCATGGCGTGGCCCGGCAGACCGAGACGCTTGAGCTGCGCGTCGATGGCGCGCTCCCCCGCCGCGACGGCGTAGGGCTTGGCCTCCATGCCCGCGGCGGTGGAGCCGGCCGCGGCACGCCAGATGTAGAGCACCTTCTTGATATGCTCGATGCGCTGTGCTTTTTCTGTCAGGCGCAGGATCAAATCATGGTCCTGCGCACCGTCAAACTCCTTCGACTCATACGCGCCCGCCGCGTCCAGCAGCGGACGGCTGAACACCGCCAGATGCGTGATAAAGTTGACCCCGCGCAGGTAGTCGGGCGCAAAGTCTGGTTTGAAGTGGTAGCCGCCCAACTCCTTCAAATCGGCGGAGAGAACGATTTCATCACTATAGACAAAATCCGCTCCGGCGTTTTGTATCGTCTGCACAACCTCGAACAGCGCGTTCGGGTAGAGCACGTCGTCGTGGTCCAGCAGCGTGATGTACTCGCCGTGCGCCAGCGCAAAACCGCGGGTCGTGTTGAGGGCAATGCCGCCGTTTTCAATCGGCTCATACACAATCGTGCCGGGCACAGCCTTGGCCAGACGGCGCTCCAGCCGCTTGTCGGCGTCGGATGCGTCCACCAGCACCAATTCCCAGTTTGTGTAGGTCTGCCTGACGACGCTTTGCAGCATCTCGTCAAACAGCTTGGCGGGCGTGTTGTACAGCGGCACGATGATGCTGATCTTCGGCCCCTGCAGGTGCGCGGCGCGCTGGGCCTTCAGCTCCCGGCGCAGCGGAATGTCGGCGCGGTGCCGCCAGTCGTCGTGATGCATCGCCAGCCCGACGCGGAATTTTACGTCGCGCCAGAGCTGCTCGGCCCCCTGCTCCCGCAGGGTCTTGACGCTGCGCCCCGCGAGGTCCCGCAGGTGGGCGGGGTTCAAAAGCCGCCGCGCCATGCCGCCGACGCTGTCCTGTACGGCCAGGTCGGCAGGGCGCTCGTTGTTCGGTTTCGTGTTCTCGGACATAGCTTATTCCTCGGTGACTTTGGCCGGCATGGCGTCCTTTTTCTCGAACCTTCGGTACTCGGCGGTAATTTCTTTCGTCGCGCCGATGCGGCGCAGATGACCGTGGTCGAGCCAGGCTACCTTGTTGCACATACGCTCGATCTGGTCAATGGAGTGGCTGACCAGAATGACCGTCGTGCCGCCGGACAGCAGCTCGGCCATGCGCTTCTCACACTTCTCTTGAAACAGGAAGTCACCGACGGACAGGATCTCGTCGGCAATCAGGATGTCGGGCTTCGTTATCGTTGCCACGGCGAACGCCAGACGCGCGACCATGCCGGAGGAGTAGTTTTTCAGCGGTACGTCGAGAAAATCCTGCAATTCGCTGAATTCGACGATGTCGTCGAACTTTGAGTCGATGTACTTGGGCGTGTAGCCCAGCACGGTGCCGTTTAAATAAATGTTTTCCCGTGCGGTCAGGTCCATGTCAAAGCCTGCGCCCAATTCGATCAGCGGCGCAATCGTACCGTTGACCGTGACCTTGCCGGCGCTGGGCTTGTAGACGCCGGAAATCACTTTCAGCAGCGTAGACTTGCCGCTGCCGTTCAGGCCGATGAGGCCGTAGAAATCGCCGGGCATAATATCAAACGATACATCGTCCAGCGCGAAGAACTCGTCAAACCGCACACCGCCGTGCAGCAGCGCGACAAAGTACTCTTTCAGGCTTTCGTGCTTTTCCTTGGAGAGGTTGAAGCGCATCGAAACATGGTCGATGGAGATGATGGGTTTCTGCTCTGCCATTTCGATGCCCCCTTACATGTACAGGACGAACTTGTCCTGATTCTTTTTGAACACCCAGATGCCGAGGCCCAGGCTCAGCGCGGCGCAGAGGAACGGAATCAGCACCATGTTGGGGGTCAGCCCCTCGCCCCACATGACGCAGGAACGCACGGCGGTGATGTACCAGTAGATGGGATTCAGGTTGATGACGTACTGCATCCAGCTTTCCATCTGGCGCGGGTCGTAGAAGATGGCGCTGCCGTAGACAAGCAGTGTGCAAAAGACCTCCCAGATGTGCATGATGTCACGCACAAAAACGTAGAGCGTGGACAAAATCAGCCCGATGCCCAGGCTGAAAATAAACAGCATCACAAGGGGATAAATGGCCAGCAGCACAGTCCCGATCGAGATGTGCGACCAGGTCAGCAGCGCGACGATAAACAGCGCCACAAGGCTGAAAAAGAAGTTGACGAGCGCAAAGCAGCACTTTTCCAGCGGAAAGATGTATTTGGGAATATAGACCTTGCGCAGCAGCGGGCCGTTCTTCAGCACGCTCTCCATGGCCATGGTCGTGCTCTCGCGGAAGAAGTTGAACATCAGCTGGCCGATGATAAGGAACAGAGGGAAGTCCTCGATGCCCTGACCGCGCTGGTTGAACAGCGCACCGAACACGGCCCACATGACCAGACAGGTCAGCAGCGGGTTCAGCACGCTCCACGCCACGCCCAGCACGCTGCGGCGGTATTTCAGCTTGAAATCACGGGAAATCAGGTTTTGCAGCAGGTAACGGTATTTCCAGAAGCCTGCGAAGGTGTCTTTCAGTTTCTGCACGGTTTACCCTCAATATTTCTCAAAATATTCGAACTTCTGGGCGGCAAACGGGGTGTGCTCCTTGTCCTTGGCGCTGGTCTTGTGCTCGCAGCCGCAGTCGGGCCACTGCACATTGACCGTCGGGTCATCGTAGGGAATGCCGCCCTCGGCAGTGGGGTCGTAGACGTCGGTGCACTTGTAGCAGAACTCGGCCACATCGGACAGCACGACAAAGCCGTGGGCGAAGCCCTCGGGGATCCAGAGCATCTTCTTGTTGTCGGCGGACAGCGTTGCGCCCACCCACTTGCCGAAGGTCTTGCTGTTGGGGCGGCAGTCGACGGCGACATCGAACACCTCGCCCAGGGTCACGCGGACGAGCTTGCCCTGAGTGTGCTTGGTCTGAAAGTGCAGGCCGCGCAGCACGCCCTTGGTGGAGCGGCTCTGGTTATCCTGCACGAAGGGTTTGTCGATGCCCGCTGCGGCGAACTCGTCGATCTGGTAGGTCTCCATAAAATAGCCGCGGTCATCGCCAAAAACAGTCGGCTCGATGATCTGCACGTCAGGAATATCGGTCTTGATGAAATTGAACTTGCTCATGGTTTGGAATCTCCTTTTTATATTTCATAAGTCTAATACATAGCGATACAGGATATATTATACTCTATTTCACTGCGCCGGGCAAGATGGCGGAAAAATTTTGTCGCTGCTGTAACAACAGGACGGCTTTTCCGTCTTGTTAAGTAGAGGGCAGATATGGTATGATAGCCCGGAAGGTGGTGTGCAGAATGACAAAACGCGAAGCCCGCGCATGGGCCAAGGCCCGGCGCGCGGAACTGGGTATGGCGGCTGTGGGCCGCGGCATGGCGCAGGCGCTGTTCAGCCTGCCGCAATGGCAGAGTGCCGGGGCAGTGCTGGCCTTTGCAGCCATGCCGGATGAGCCGGACACGGCGGAAATACTAAGACGCGCGCTGGCCGACGGCAAGCGCCTGCTGCTGCCCCGTGTGCGGAGCAAAACCGAGATGGACTGGGTGGAGATACCGGCATTGCGCCTGCTGCGGCCCGGGGCGTTCGGCATTCAGGAACCGCCCGCCGCCCTGCCCGCCGCCGACCCGGCGGGATACGCCGCGGCGCTGGCCCTTGTCCCCTGTCTGGCCGCCAGCCGCGACGGGGTCCGGCTGGGGCGCGGCGGCGGGTATTATGACCGATTTCTGGCACACTATAAGGGAGCGGGGCTGCTGCTCTGCCCCGAGGCCCTGCTGCTGGACGAGCTGCCCTGCGACGACTGGGACGCACGCTTTGCGCCCGAGAATATTCTGACCGAGAAAGGAATTTTACGATGAAAAAGCTGCTTTTTGCAACAGCCCTGCTGACCGCCCTGTTCCTGTCTGCCTGCGGCAGCCAAAAGGCTGACAGCAACGATCTTGCGAACCAACCTGCCACAAGACCCGAGGAAGGCGCGGAGCTGGACCCGGAGTTCAGCGTTGACGGCGAGGATACCGGTGAGACCGCCGAGCCGCAGCCGGACGCGGAGCTGAGCGAGATGGTGGATGCTATTTATAACGTCCAGCCGGTTGACCTGATGGGCATGGAGACGGTGGCCATCGACCTGACCGACGAGAGCTGGTACGGCTATCTGGCGGGGCTGACCGCGGACAATGTGGACAAGGTGGATGCCGCAGTAGTCAGCGAGCCGATGACCGGAAGCCAGGCGTACAGCCTGGTGCTGCTGCGCCTCAAGGACAAGGCCGATGCCCGCGAGATCGCCGATTCGATGGAGGAAAACATCAGTATGCGCAAGTGGGTCTGCGTGGAGGCAGATAAGGCCCGCGTGGTCAGCTTTGATGATAAGCTGCTGTATGTCATGGCAGACAGTGAGCTGGTCGATGCCGATCTGGTGGCGGATGCTGCCGCAAAGGCCTTTGGTGCGACATTTGATGTCGATGATTCCCTCGTCAATGAGGACGAGAGTGAGCTGCCGCCGGAGCTGCTGACCGCCCCGGCTGTGGCAGACTGAGCAATACAAAAAAACAAAGAGCCGTGCCCTTTGCGGGGCACGGCTCTTGTTGATTACGGGCGGAATCAAGCCTTGGCAGCCTTGATCTCCTTGATGAGCTCGGGAACGACCTTGTACAGATCGCCGACGATGCCGTAGGTGGCAACATCGAAGATGGGGGCGTTCTCGTTCTTGTTGATGGCGATGATGTTCTCGGAATCCTGCATACCGGCAACGTGCTGGATGGCACCGGAGATGCCCAGTGCAACATAGATGCGGGGATGCACGGTCTTACCGGTCTGGCCGACCTGATGGTCAGCAGACAGCCAGCCCGCATCGGTGACGGCACGGGAGGCACCGACAACGCCGCCCAGAACACCGGCCAGCTCCTCAGCCAGCTTGATGCCCTTGTCGGGGTCGGCAGAGATGCCGCGGCCCACGGCGACGACAACGTCGGCGCCGATCAGGTCAACGAGCTTCTCGGCGCTCTTCTTGATGTCGAGCACCTGAACATGGATGTCCTCAGCGGTCAGAGCGGGGGTGACCTTCTCAACTACGACCTTGGCAGCACCGGCCTCGTCAAACGGCTGGGTCTGCATAACGCCGGGGCGCACGGTGGACATCTGCGGGCGGAAGCGGGGGCAGATGATGGTAGCCATCAGGTGGCCGCCGAAAGCCGGGCGGGTCATCTTCAAGTTGGTGTTCTCCTCAAACTTGGTGTTGTCCACATCAATGTTGGAGGTGGTGCGCAGGAAGTTCTTGTACTTCTCGACATCGACGTCCAGATGAGTGCAGTCGGCGGTCAGGCCGGTGTGCAGACGGGCTGCGCAGCGGGGGCCGAGGTCGCGGCCCAGGTTGGTCGCACCGATCAGCATGATCTCGGGCTTCTTGTCCATGATGAGGTCGCACAGCGCCTTGGCATAGCCATCGGTGGTGTAGTCCTTCAGCAGAGGGCTGTCGATGTTGTAAACGCGGTCAGCACCGTAGCCGCCCAGCGCCTTGACATAGTCCTCGTTCAGCTCACTGCCCATAACAACGCCGCAAAGCTCAACGCCCAGGTCGTTGGCCAGTTTGCGGCCTTCGCTCAGCAGCTGATAGCTGATGGTCTGGATCTGACCTTCGCGCTGCTCGCAGAATACCCACACGCCCTTGAAGGCGGCGGTGTCCATTGCATTGAATTCAGCCATTGTTCGTTTCTCCTTCCTCAAATCAGGTGCTTGTCGTTCAGGATGCCGACCAACTGGGCAGCGTCCTCGACCTTCATGCCGGCGCCCTTGACCGGAGGAGCAAAGGACTTGTAAACGTTCGTCGGGGAGCCCTTCAGACCGATGGTATCGGTCTCGATGAGCGGATCGTCCTTCAGAGCGTTGTAATCAAAGACCTCAAGCGGCTTGTCGTAGCACTCGAAGATGCCGGAAACGCTCATGTAACGCGGGGTGTTCAGCTCCTTGATGCAGGTCAGCAGGCAGGGAGTCTGGACCTTCAGCTCCATGTAGCCGTCCTCGAGCTGACGCTTGACGGTCAGGCTGTTGCCGTCCTTCTTGATTTCGGTGACATAGGTGACCTGAGGCAGATGCAGCTTTTCAGCAATCTGGGGGCCGACCTGAGCGGTGTCGCCGTCGATGGCCTGACGGCCACAGAAAACGATGTCCTCGGGGCCGACGCCGATCTTGTTGACGGCAGCGGCCAGGATCTGGGAGGTAGCGAAGGTATCGGAACCGCCGAACTCGCGGCCGGAGACCAGCACGCCGCGGTCAGCGCCGCGGGCCATCAGCTCACGCAGCATACCCTCTGCCGGCGGCGGGCCCATGGTGACGACGACGACCTCGCAGCCGGTCTCGTCCTTCAGCTGCAGGGCGGCCTCGACGGCGTTCAGGTCGTCGGGGTTGGTGATGGTAGCCATGGCAGAGCGATCCATGGTGCCGTCAGCCTTGACAGCGACCTTGCCCTGCGTATCGGGAACCTGTTTGACACAAACGATTGCTTTCATTACGTCTGTCCTCCTTACTTCAGCAGCGCGCCGCCGATGACCATCATCTGGACTTCGCTGGTGCCCTCGTAGATCTCGGTGATCTTGGCATCACGCATCATGCGCTCGATGGGGTAATCGCGGGTGTAGCCGTAACCGCCGAACAGCTGCAGGCAGCGGCGGGTCACGTCGCTGGCGGTGCGGGCGGCAATGAGCTTGGCCTCGGCAGCCTCAACGCTGTAGCGGACCTTCTGGCCGTCCATGGCAGCCTGCTTCTTCTGGGCAGCTGCGTAGACCAGATACTTGGCGGCGTCAACGCGGGCCTTCATCTCGGCCAGCTCGAACTGGGTGTTCTGGAACTGTGCGATGGAGCGGCCAAACTGCTTGCGCTCCTTGACATAGGCGACGGTCTCGTCGATGGCGCCCTCGGCAATGCCCAGAGCCTGGGAGGCGATGCCGATACGGCCGCCGTCCAGCGTAGCCATGGCCAGCTGGAAGCCCTTGCCCTTCACGCCCAGCAGACGATCCTTCGGGATGATGCAGTCCTCCATGATGAGCTCGCAGGTGGAAGAACCGCGGATGCCCATCTTGTCCTCGGGCTTGCCGACCTTGAAGCCGGGATCGGTACGCTCAACGATGAAGGCGCTGATCTCCTTCTGCTTGCGGCCGCGCTTGTCGGTGACAAAGCCGGTGACGGCAATGATGATGAACACATTGGCAAAGCCTGCGTTCGTGATGAAGATCTTGGAGCCGTTCAGCTTCCAGTGGTCGCCCTCGTCAACGGCGAAGGTCTGCTGGCCCTGGGCGTCGGTACCGGCACCGGGCTCGGTCAGGCCGAACGCGCCGATCCACTCGCCGCTGCACAGCTTGGGCAGGTACTTGGCCTTCTGCTCGGGGGTGCCGTTCTCATAGATGGGAGCCGCGCACAGAGAGGTGTGGGCGGACAGGATAACACCGGTGGTGCCGCAGACCTTGGACAGCTCCTCGACAGCCATGACGTAGGACAGGACGTCGCCGCCTGCACCGCCGACGGACTTCGGGAAGTAGATGCCCATCATGCCCAGCTTAGCCATCTTCTCGACGGTCTCCTTGGGGAAGTACTCTTCCGCGTCGACCTTCTTGGCGAGGGGCTTGACTTCGTTTTCAGCAAACTCCTTGTACATCTTCTGGACCATTTGCTGCTGTTTAGACAGAGTAAAATCCATTGATAAAACCTCCATATACTGGGGCCGGACTATACTGCCCGACCAAACAAACGCAGCCCGGCACGGTTTTGACCGCGCCAGGCGCGTAAGTCACTGAATTACAGGGCGTCGACAGGGGTCTTGGTGCGGTCTGCGTTGTAAACGTAGAAGCCCTTGCCGGTCTTGCAGCCCAGGTTGCCGCCGCGGACCATCTTGCGGATCAGCGGGCAGGCACGGTACTTGCTGTCGCCGGTCTCCTTGTACAGAACGTCCATGATGGCCAGGCAGATGTCCAGACCAACAAAGTCGCCCAGCTCCAGGGGACCCATCGGATGGTTGGCACCCAGCTTCATAGCGGTGTCGATACCGGCGATGTCGGAGACGCCCTCCATCTTGATGAAGGCGGCCTCATTGATCATCGGGATCAGGATGCGGTTGACGACGAAGCCGGCAGCCTCATTGACCTGAACGGGGGTCTTGCCGATCTCAACGCTGATCTTCTTGATGGTCTCGACGGTCTCGGCGGGGGGGTTCACACCGGCGATGACCTCGATGAGCTTCATGCGGTCAGCGGGGTTGAAGAAGTGCATGCCGACCAGAGGACGGCTCAGACCCTTGCCGATCTCAGTGATGGACAGAGAGGAAGTGTTGGAAGCAAAAACGCACTCGGGCTTGCAGATCTTGTCCAGCTCGCCAAAGGTGGTCTGCTTGACCTTCATATCCTCGAAAGCAGCCTCAACGATCAGGTCGCAGTCAGCGCACAGATCCTCTTTCAGGCCAGCGGTGATGGCAGCCATACGGCGGTCAACCTCAGCCTGATCCAGCTTGCCCTTGGCAACGAGCTTGGCATAACCGGCAGCGATCTTGTTCTTGCCGCCATCGGCCCACTCCTGCTTGATGTCGCACAGAGCGACGGTGAAGCCCTCAACCTGTGCAAATGCCTTTGCAATGCCCTGGCCCATGGTGCCAGCGCCAATAACGCCTACCTTCATAGTAAGTACCTCCAAATTATGTTGTTGCGGGGCTGTAGGGGCGGGTGCTCGCATCCGCCCGCGGGGCGTCGGGGACGCCGCCCCCTACAAGATTGTAGTTGAATTTAGTTATTCGTGAAAACCGGCTTCGGTTTCGGTTTCTCGCGGCTCAGGAAGCAGCCCATGCCCTCGACCTGGTCGTGGGTCTCGAAGCAGTCGCCGAACAGCTTTTCCTCGACCTCAACGGCCTTCTCAATGGGCAGGCTGATGCCGTCGTTGATGGCCTTCTTGCAGTTGCGGACCGCAATGGGAGCATTCTTGGCGATCTTGCCGGCCAGCTTCAGCGCAGCGGGCATCAGCTCCTCCTGCGTGTAGACGGCGTTGACCAGACCAATGCGCAGGGCCTCGTCTGCCTTGATGTTCAGGGCAGAGTAGACGAGCTGCTTGGCCATGCCCATGCCGACAAGGCGTGCCAGACGCTGGGTGCCGCCGAAGCCCGGCGTGATACCTAAGCCCACTTCCGGCTGACCAAAGACGGCATTGTCGGAGCAGAGGCGGATGTCGCAGCTCATGGCCAGCTCATTGCCGCCGCCCAGCGCGAAGCCGTTGACAGCAGCGATGACGGGCAGCGGGAAGCTCTCGATCATCAGGAAAACGTCGTTGCCCAGCTTGCCGAAAGCCTCGCCCTCGGCCTTCGTCATGGTGGACATCGAGCCGATGTCAGCACCGGCGACGAAGCTCTTGTCACCGGCGCCGGTCAGGACGACACAGCGGACGGTGTTCTGATCGATGGCCTCAAAGGCGGCCTTTAAATCAGCCAGAACCTCCGGGTTCAGCGCGTTCAGCGCCTTCGGGCGGTCAATGGTCAGGACGGCAACGGCGTCCTGAATCTCGGTAGTAACAAAGGACATTGTGTATTCCTCCGGTAATTACATTTCAACGATGGTGGCGCAGCCCATACCGCCGCCGATGCACAGGGTAGCCAGACCCTTATGCGCACCGCGGTGCTTCATGGCGTACAGCAGGGTGACGAGGATACGGGCACCGGAAGCGCCGACGGGATGGCCCAGCGCAATAGCGCCGCCGTTGACGTTCAGCTTGCTCTGGTCGAAGTGCAGAGCCTCACCGACGGCAACAGACTGAGCGGCAAAAGCCTCGTTGGCCTCGATCAGATCCATGTCGTCCACGGTCAGGCCGGTCTTGGCCATGACCTTCTTGGTGGCGGCGATGGGGCCCAGGCCCATGACCTCGGGCTCAACACCGGCCAGAGCACCGGCGACCCAGGTAGCCAGAGGCTCAACGCCCAGCTCCTTGGCCTTCTCCTCGCTCATGACGACCAGAGCAGCAGCGCCGTCGTTGATGGCGGAGGAGTTGGCGGCGGTGACGATGCCGTCCTTCTTGAAGCAGGGCTTCAGCTTGCCCAGGACCTCCATGGAGCTCATGCGGGGGCCTTCGTCGGTATCAAACACGGTGTCGCCCTTCTTGCCCTTGATGACAACGGGAACGATCTCGTCCTTGAAAGCGCCGTCGGCAATAGCCTTAGCGGCCTTCTCCTGAGAATGGAAGGCAAACTCGTCCAGCTGCTCACGGCTGATGGGGTTGTAACCGTACTTCTTCTGGTAGGTCTCGTTGGTGCAGACGTTCTCGGCGGTCATGCCCATGTGCATGTTGAAGCCGGTGGCATCCCACAGAGCGTCGTTGACCATCGTGTCGACCAGCTCGCTCTTGCCCATGGGGGAGCCCATGCGGTAGCCGTAGCGGCCCTTCATCATGGCAAACGGGGCCATGTCCATGTTCTCCATGCCGCCTGCAACGACGATGTCGGCATCGCCGGCCTCGATCATCTGAGCAGCCATGTTGACGCAGTTCAGACCGGAGCCGCAGACGACATTGACGGTGACGGCGGGGGTCTCGATGGGCAGGCCGGCCTTCAGGGAAGCCTGACGAGCGACGTTCTGGCCCAGACCGGCCTGGATGACGCAGCCCATGTAGACATGGTCGACCTGCTCCGGTTTGACGTTGGCGCGGTTCAGAGCCTCCTTGATGACGATGGAGCCCAGCTCAGCGGCGGGGACATTGGCGAGGGTGCCGCCGAACTTGCCAATGGCAGTACGGCAGGCGCTGGCGATGACGATCTTTTTCATAAGTAGCCTCCTAAAAATTCTCTCTTTGGATGGACTATTGAGTAACAATTTATTTTCAGGCCGACGGAAGACGCGGCTTGAATGCGTTTTTACAGCTCCCCTGCCTCGCGCTTGGCAATGAGCGCACGCTCAACGTTGCGGGGCACAAAGCGGGAAACATCCTGCCCGTAGTGGGCGGCCTCCCGCACGATGGTGGAGGAAAGATAACTCCACTTGATGGCCGTGGCCAGGAACACCGTCTCGATCTCGGGCATCATGGCGAAGTTCGTGTGGGCCAGCTGAATTTCATTTTCGAAATCCGTGACCGCGCGCAGACCGCGCACCATGACGGTAGCGCCCTTCTGCTTGGCGAAGGTGACCGTCAGCCCGTTGAAGGAGTCGATCTCGACATTCGGGATGTTCTTGCAGGACTCCCGCAGCATGGCAACGCGCTCCTCTACCGTAAAAAGCGGGGTCTTGGCGCTGTTGACCAGCACCGCGACGATCACCTTGTCAAACATACGGCTGGAGCGCTTGATAATATCGAGATGCCCGTTCGTGACGGGGTCGAAGCTGCCGGGATACATGGCGATGGTGGGCATGGGTGGTGAACCTTTCCGGTTGGATTTGCACCTTACTTGTTAAAAAATAAACAACATAAGGGGTAAAGCAAGGCACCGACGCCGACGCTGGCTCTTTGGGGCTTCTCCATTGGGTCAGAAATACGGCGGCAAGGTGCCGCTGCGGGCCGGTGTTTCCCGAACCGCTACTATAGTTTTACCATCTTGTTAAGGTTTTGTCAATGACGAATTTATTAAAAT
>OGMK01000393.1_pt1 | contig 34687 bp, 30 predicted proteins | sample 1573151 | NCBI WGS metagenome assembly OGMK01 (sample SAMEA2581887, study PRJEB24529) | metagenome | biome: Human gut stool | place: China | collected 2011
GCCATCAAGAGCCGCAGCCGCGGTTACGCCAGCTACGACTACGAGTTCAAGGAGTACCGCGAGAGCGATCTGGTCAAGCTGGACTTCCTGCTGAACGGCGACCCCGTGGACGCGCTCTCCATGATCGTGTTCCGGGACAACGCCTACGCCAAGGGCCGCCGCATCTGCGAAAAGCTGCGGGACAACATTCCCCGCACCCTGTTTGAGATCCCGGTGCAGGCCGCCATCGGCGGCAAGATCATCGCCCGTGAGACCGTCAAGGCCATGCGCAAGGACGTGCTGGCCAAGTGCTACGGCGGCGATATCTCCCGCAAGAAGAAGCTGCTGGAAAAGCAGAAGGAGGGCAAAAAGAAGATGCGCCAGCTCGGCAGCGTCTCCCTGCCCAGTGAAGCCTTTACCGCCGTGCTGAAGCTGGACAGCGACGACAACTGATTCTTTATCCCTTCTATCATAGAATAACAGCAACAGCCCCCACCAGATACAGCAAAAAGCTGCATACCGTGGGGGCTGTTGCATTATTCTTGCCCTTCTTTACTTATCAGCATAAAAATTCAGCCGAACCATTTTTATCTATTCTTACAATTTCTCCATTTATTGTTGCATAGAGCGATTCATTATAAATCTCATAGGCCGAATTCCAATATCCGTTTACTCCATCAAATACAAACGTTTCTACGTCACTAAGATTCTGTCCCACCTGATTGATTGTCGTATAATAGTCATTTTCTTGACTCACTGTTACCAGTAATCCATCTTTCGTTGGATATATGCTCTTTATTGTCCCCTTTTGCGGTTCAACACTCCACGTCCCATCTTTTCTTATGATTCCCCAAAAAGGAACCCCATCAGGATTCAGCATTTGCAATGCAGCATACCCATTCATAAATCGTGGTTCATCAGTTGTAACCGGCTGAATGTTATACTGGCTCAAATCGATGATACAGTTCAAGTGAATATCATAAAATCCTGATGGATATTTCTCAAACTCACCTGTATCTCTTCTTGCATCAAGGTAAATCAGCCCCTCTGCCAATACTGGCGTTCCACTTCGCTGTGATTTAATACTCTTCCACTCCGGCAGTTCATTAAAGTCATCGTCCAAAACTCGAATGCTCGGTGCTGTCTGAAACATCACACCATTTTCCATTCTAATCTGACATGCATTAAATTCAGAAATATAATGGAGTTTTCCATTTGCAATGTTTATAAAGACATATCCATTCCATCCTCGGACACGATAAAGCGTTCCTCCGCAATAAATGAACGGAGTAGAGATTCCTTCTGCATTCATATCATATCCAGCATTCACAAGTGTCTCATAAAGATCATTCGGATTAAGCTCAGAGAACTCTGGCTGTGTCGTATCGCATTGAAAACAGATTGAGCCATCCATTTTTCTTGCGGTAAACGTAACTTTTGTCCCATCGATTCCATCTTCTCTCTTTATCGACCATAGAAGAACGCCCTCTTCATCCTTTGCAAACCGGATAATTTTTTCATTCTCTGGAAGCCATGATACCAGCAGCTGCGTTCCGTCTTCTGTTGCCATCATCCCATTACTAAGTAAGCACATACCATTATAGTATCCAGACACAACCCTGCTTCCGTCTTCAAACAGGTGATGAACCATTCCCTGTGCATCAAAAAGAACGCTTTTGTTTGATTGACCATCTCTGATTTCGCCTACTGAAAGTTCATCAAAATTGGGGAATGTCAAGTAAACATGCCCCTCTCCCACAGCTTCTAACAAACTCATCTTATCCGTAACGTTTTCCGCTGCTTTTTCAGAATCCACTATAGTTTCTTGTTGTTCAGACACACTTTTTCCATCTTGCGGATTCACTGTATCCGAAGCGCTTTTATTTTCCTGACTGCACCCGCAGAACAGTAACAAGGATATTATTGTAAAAAGCACAATATTCTTTAAGTTTTTCATATTGTCCTCTCCCGGAAGCTTTAATGTTTTAACGCTTCTTCAGCCGTATGATAATATGTGACAGTTTCACCATTGGGCAACTCAAGTTCAAGCGAATTATCATCGACAGCTGTAATAGGATAGGTTCTTGTTTCTCCATAGAAATCTGTAAGTTTCAAGGTATCTTCATCTACAATGCTCCATTTTCCCTGTCCGTAGTCTCCTTGAATCTGACAAGTACCATCATCATAAAGCGAAAGGGACAGTCGATCATCTCCTTGGAGATACCAATCCCCACTCATCAGCTCTTCTTTACTTTTTCCGCAACTCGACAACATTCCCATTCCACTTATGAGCACTGCAATTGTGGCCATTCTCAAGAAGTTTCGACGTGTAATCTCTTTCATTTTGCATCCTCCTCAAGCAATTCCTGTATTTTTGATATCCAATTGGATATCATACACCCAGCATAGCATCTCCTTGCGGTATTGTCAAGATATCCATTCAGATATCAGGAGGATTTTTATGGCCTACTACCGCCGAATCCGTGACATGCGCGAAGATCACGACTTAACTCAACGTCAACTTGCCGCCATTCTAAAAATGCCACAATCTCAGTATAACCGCTATGAACAAGGACTAAGAGACATTCCAACCGTTACATTAATTCAACTTGCTGATCTATACCATACCTCTACCGATTATCTTCTTGGTCGAATAGAAAATCCGGAATTTCCCAAAACATAAACAGAGAGCTCCCCCTGCATCATTTTGCTGCGATGCAAGAGAGCTCTCTATTTATTGTCTTACTTTCTCAGTTCAGGTTTATGAACCAGTTCATGGTATCCTTGATGCCTTCCATGGAATTCTTGATGATCTTTCCATAGACATAAATGGTATACGCCGCTCCGACGATCTGCACAAAGGCTTTTCCAAGCTCCACGCCATAGCTCAGCAGCGGCTTGACCTGATGCCAGAGGGGGCGGATCTGATCCTTCAGTTCTCCCACCCAGGCAGGAGCGCCGCCGGAGACCTGCTCCAGCTCCTCAGCGGGGATGACGGTGCACTGCGCCGGAAATTTTAAGTTCTGCTGCATGTCCGCTCCTCTCAAAGTGCCAGGCTTGCCAGCAGCACCAGAACCACGCTTCCGGCCGCCAGCCCCATCGTTGTAAGAAGGGTGTCCGGGTCTACCTCTTTTTCCTCCACCACTTCCGCGCTGCCGCCGTTGGCAGACCAATGGGCATAGACGGTGGTATCCGCACCAAACGCCGTATCGTTGGCGTTGACCTGCACATCAATGGGAAAACCGGTGACATCATCCGTACCGGTGGTGTACCAGCCATCGAAGGTATAGCCCTCCATGCTGGCACCGGGCAGGCTGCCCAGTTTGCCCTCGTCATTGGTGCGCTCTGCGGCAGAGGTACAGGTGCCGCCGTTGGCATCAAAATAGACGATGACCTTTGCCGCAAAAGCGGTGGGGGTACACAGGCAGACCGCCAGCACACAGGCCAGCCCCGCCAGCATCCGTTTGAACTTCTTCATCCTGCGCTCTCTTTCCGGTTCAGCGTCAGACGCTGTAGCCCTGTGCCTTGATGACATCCACCACCTGAGAAACATACTTCTGGCAGGTGTCGTGGTCAGGGGCCTCCACCATCACACGGACCACCGGCTCGGTGCCGGACTCCCGGACAAGGATGCGGCCGGTATCGCCCAGTGCCTCGGCCACCGCCTTGACAGCGGCCTGCACGGCGGCATCATCCTGCGCGGCCTTTTTATCGGTCACACGGACATTTTCCAGCACCTGCGGGTAGATCTTCAGCGGGGCGGCCAGCGCACTCAGAGGCTTCTTCTTGGCCAGCATGACCTCCATCATCTTCAGGCTGGTCAGGATGCCGTCACCGGTGCTGGCGTACTTGGAGAAGATGATGTGGCCGCTCTGCTCACCGCCGATGCGGCAGCCGTTCTTTGCCATATACTCGTAGACATACTTGTCACCCACGGCAGTCTTGGCGTAGCCGATGCCCTGCTCGTCAAAGGCCTTGTACAGACCAAAGTTGGACATGACCGTGGTAACGACGGTATTGGTCAGCAGTTTGCCGCGCTCCTTCATGTAGCAGCCGTAGATGTACAGGATGTGGTCACCGGTGATCACATTGCCCTTTTCATCCACACAGAGGCAGCGGTCTGCATCGCCGTCATAGGCAAAGCCCACGTCCAGACCCTTTTCCACCACAAACTTCTGCAGGCCCTCGATGTGGGTGGAGCCTGCGTTCAGGTTGATATTCAGGCCGTTGGGCTGGTTATTGATGACATAGGTGTCTGCGCCCAGCGCATCGAACACGCTCTTGGCAATGTTCCAGCTGGCACCGTTGGCGCAGTCCAGACCCACCTTGATGCCCTTGAAGGAGTAGATGCCCAGGCTGATCAGGTAGCCCATGTAGCGGTTGCGGCCCGCCACATAGTCCACGGTGCAGCCAATATGCTCCCGGTGGGCAAAGGGCAGCTCCTGCCAATCCTGATCAAAGACATGGAGTTTGCCGTCGATGTAGTCCTCCACCAGCAGCAGGGTCTCCTCAGGCATCTTTTCGCCGTAGCAATCGATCAGCTTGATGCCGTTGTCGTAGAACGGGTTATGGCTGGCAGAGATCATAATGCCGCAGTCAAAATCATCTACGCGGGCAATGTAGGCCACGCTGGGGGTGGTGGTGACGTGGAGCAGGTAGGCATCTGCGCCGGAAGCGGTCAGGCCCGCCACCAGGCTGTACTCGAACATGTACGAGCTGCGGCGGGTGTCCTTGCCGATGACGATGCGGGCAGGCTCGTTGTTGCCGTTGCGCTCCCGCAGAGCATTATAATACCAGCCCAGAAAACGGCCCACCTTGTAGGCGTGGTCGGCGGTCAGGTTCACACCGGCCTCGCCACGGAAGCCATCGGTTCCAAAATATTTTCCCATGATCCTCTTCTCCTTCTATTGCAACGTTACGTTTTCTCTTATCCCTGAGAGCGCTCTCTCCTTGCTCTCACTCTTTATAATAGCATAAAACCGGAAAAGAATCCATGGGTTTGGGCATTCTGTGCAGCCCATCCCCGGAACAACAGCTCTTTTTTCAGCCTTTACTGCATCTTTAGGAAAAGTATGGTATACTTTTCATCTGGAGTAGAATAGATATGGAGGGATCCCCATGAAGCAGAAGACCCGCTGGCACGACGCGCTGGTCCTGGCCGCTGTGCTGTGCACCGCCTTTCTCATCGTGACCGGCACACAGCAGATCACCGGCCGGATCGATGGCGTTGCATCGATGGTGTTTGTTCTGGCAGTTTTTTTGATCTCGATCTATACGGATGGCTATGTGTGGGGCGTGGTGGCTTCCCTGATCGGCGTGCTGGCCGTGAATTTTGCGTTCCGCTCCCCTTACTTTGCCTTCAACTTCACCCTGCCGGAGAACCTGTTCTCAGGCATGGCAATGCTGGTGGTGTCCATTATGACCAGCACCCTGACCACCCGCATCAAAAAGCAGGAACAGCTGCGGATGGAGAGCGAGACCGAAAAGATGCGGGCCACCCTGCTGCGGGCGGTCTCCCACGATCTGCGCACGCCCCTTACTTCCATTTACGGGGCCTGTTCCACGGTCATTGAAAATTATGACAGCCTGGAAAAAGAGCAAAAATTAAAACTTCTTGGCGAAGCCTGTTCCGATGCCCAGTGGCTGAACCGGATGGTGGAGAACCTGCTGTCTGTCACCCGCTTTGACGGTGGGCAGGTGGCCGTGCAAAAGACCCCCACCGTGCTGGACGAGCTGATCGACACCGTGCTGGTGCGGTTCCAGAAGCGCTACCCCAAGGTGCCCGTTACCACCTACCTGCCCGACAGCTTCATCGTGATCCCCATGGACTCAATGCTGATCTCGCAGGTACTGACGAACCTTTTGGAAAATGCCGCCGTCCATGCCGAGGGGATGACCCAGCTGACCCTGCGGGTGTTCACGCTGGGCAGCCGGGCAGTGTTTGAGGTATCGGACAACGGCTGCGGCATTCCGAAGGAGCGCCTGCGTACCCTGTTCACCGGTGTGCTGCCCGCCGATGCCGCAGCCGACAGCGGCAAGCACGGCATGGGCATCGGCCTTTCGGTCTGTGCCGCCATCGTCAAGGCACACGGCGGCGAGATCCAGGCCGAGAGCAAGGTGGGCGAGGGCACCACCATCCGCTTCTGGCTGGAGACCGAATCGATCGAGACGGAGGAAAACGAAGATGAGCAATAACAAATTCAAGGTTCTGGTCGTGGAAGATGAGGCCAACATCTGCAGCTTTATTGAGACGCTGCTGGAGACCAACGGCTATCAGGCCCTTGTTGCCAACACCTGTGCCATGGGCCAGACCCTGTTCACCTCCCACAATCCGGACCTTATCATCCTGGATCTGGGCCTGCCCGACCGGGACGGACTGGAGCTCATCCGTTTTGTGCGGCAGAAGTTCCTGACCCCCATCGTCGTGCTCTCGGCCCGCACCACCGAGCAGGACAAGATCGAAGCGCTGGATCTGGGAGCCAACGATTACATCACCAAACCCTTTGGCACCGGCGAGCTGCTGGCCCGGGTGCGCGCTGCCCTGCGCACCAACCGCTTCGGCGTGCTGGGCGGGATGCCCGGCGGCGTGTTCCGGGCACAGGGGCTTGAGATCAACTACGAGCGCCGCAAGGTCTTTGTGGACGGTGCCGAGATCAAGCTGACCCAGACCGAATATAACATCGTGGCTTTCCTCTCGGAACATGCAGGCCGTGTGATGACCTATGCCGCCATCGTGCGGGCCATCTGGGGCGATACCGACTGCGGCAGCACCAAAAAGCTGCAGGTCAACATGGCAAACATCCGCAAAAAACTGGGCAGCGTGCCCGGGCGCAACACCTATATTCTGAACGAACTGGGCGTGGGATACCGGATGATCGACGAGGACACCGATGCCAGGCCCGAAGGCTGAGGACTGCGTATGCTTCCTGCACTGATCATTTTTCTGCTGACCTATCTTCTGATGCTGGTCCTGCCGCAGTACCGGCCTTTTGCCGCGCTGGGCGGGGCCGCTCTGTTTCTGGCTCTGGGCGCGGCGGGCCTGTGGGACTTCACCCTGATGGATGCCGCCCGGGCCGTGGACTTCAATGTCCTGCTGATGATGGCGGGCACCATGGGCACGGTCTCCCTCTTTATTGAAAGCAGGATGCCCGCCCGGCTGGCCGAGCTGCTCATCGTGCGGGTGCCCAATGTGAAATGGGCCGTGTGTGTGCTGGCCCTTTTTGCCGGGGTCATCAGCGCCTTTGTGGACAATGTTGCCACGGTGCTCATGGTGGCCCCTGTGGGCCTTGCCATTGCCCGCAAGCTCAAGATCTCCCCCGTGCCCGTCCTCATCTCCATTGCGGTCTCCTCCAACCTGCAGGGAGCTGCCACCCTTGTAGGCGACACCACCAGCATCCTGCTGGGCGGCTTTGCGGGGATGAACTTCTTCCATTTCTTCTGGATGGAGGGCAGGCCCGGCATCTTCTTCGGGGTGGAGCTGGGGGCGCTGGCCTCTCTGGGCGTGCTGCTGTTCACTTTCCGGCACGAGACCCAGCCCATCTCGGCCACGGTGGAGACCGAGGTCACTGACACGGTTCCCTCCGCCCTGATGCTGCTGACGGTGGGCCTGCTCATCGCGGCCTCCTTCCTGCCCCAGCCTGCGGGCGGGCTGCCGCTGGCGCTCTACGGCCTGCGCAGCGGGCTGATCTGTGCAGGGGTCTGCCTGTTCGGCATCCTGCGCGCCTGCCTGCGCCGCCACTCGTTCGCGCCGTTTCGGCTGGCGGCCCGGGAGCTGGACTGTGACACCCTGCTGCTGTTGTTCGGGCTGTTCATCCTGATCGAGGGCATCCGCAAGGCCGGGGTCATCGATGCCGCCGCCCAGCTGTTCTACACCCTCTCCGGTGATGATCCCTTCCGGCTCTATACCCTGCTGGTATTCGTCTCGGTGGGCCTTTCTGCCTTCATCGACAACATCCCCTATGTGGCCACCATGCTGCCGGTAGTGCAGGGCATTGCCGGGCTGATGAACGGCGGTGCAGGCTTCCCGCCCGAGCTGTTTTATTTCGGCCTGCTCACGGGCGCAACTCTGGGCGGCAACCTGACCCCCATTGGCGCTTCGGCCAACATTGCAGCCATCGGCATCCTGCGCAAGCAGGGTGAGCAGGTGCGCACCCGTGATTTTCTGCGCATCGGCATCCCGTTCACACTGGCAGCCGTCCTGACGGGCTATGTGTATCTCTGGCTGGTGTGGGGCGCATAAGCGCTGCCGTAGCCGTGCGAATGCCGGCCGCCTGCAAATCCGATCCTGCTGAGCCGAAGGCCTGCGTGCCAAAGCAGCAGCAAACAAAAACGCGCCGTGTCCAACGACACAGCGCGTTTTTGTTGTTTATTCCAACCCGATCTGCTGGGCGTATTCCTCCAGCAGCTCCCGTTCCAGGAAGGGGGTTTTCACGCCCTCACGGTCGCGGTAGGTCTCGTGGCCCTTGCCGATGACGGCGATCAGGTCGCCCTCCTGGGCGTGATCCACGGCGTAGTGGAGCGCGTCCAGACGGTCGGGGATCTCCACAAACCTGGCATCGGGGTTACCCTTGTTCATGCCCACCCGGATATCGGCGAGGATGTCCTCGATCTTCTCAAAGCGGTTGTTGTCCTCGGTCAGGATGGAGAAATCCGCCATTTTTGCACAGGTCTCCCCCATGCCGTAGCGGCGCAGCTTGGAGCGGTTGCCGCCGCAGCCGAACACCACCACCAGCCGGTGGGGGTGATACGCCCGCAGGGTGGTGAGCAGGCTCTCGGTGGAGACCTCGTTGTGGGCGTAGTCCAGCAGGATGGTAAACTTTTTGCTGATGGGCACCAGCTCCACGCGGCCCTTGACCACGCACTTGCCCAGACCCTCATGGATGGCGGCATCGGGCAGGCCCAGCACCTTGCCCACGGCCAGGGCGGCCAGCGCGTTGTAGACGCTGAACTCGCCGGGCATGTTCACCCTGACATCCATATTGTCTCTGCCGGAGACGTGGAACGCCACGCCCAGAAAATCGTGGGTGCGCAGCAGCTCACAGCCCTCGGCGCGGTAGTCGGCCTTTTCACTGCGGCCATAGGTCACCAGCTTGCAGGTGTGGCCTTCCAGCAGGGCTTCGGTGTTCTCGTCATCAATGTTCACCACGCCCACATCACACCGCCGGAAAAGCTGGCCCTTCCAGCTGCGGTACTCCTCAAAGGTCTTGTGCTCACCTGGGCCGATGTGGTCGGGGGAAAGGTTGGTGAACACACCGATATCATAGTGCACCCCCGCCACACGGTCCATCATCAGGCCCTGGCTGGACACCTCCATCAGGGCCACATCGCAGCCTGCGTCCAGAAACTGGCGGAAGGTCTTTTGCAGCTCGTAGCTCTCAGGGGTGGTGTTGGCGGTCTCCTGATGACGGCCCATGAAGTAGATGCCGTTGGTGCCGATCATGCCGACCTTTTTCCCGGCAGCTTCCAGCACGCTCTTGATCATGTGGGTGGTGGTGGTCTTGCCCTTGGTGCCGGTCACGCCGATCATGGTCATCTGGCGGGAGGGGTTGCCAAAGAGGTTGCCGCTCATCAGCGCCATGGCATAGCGGCTGCTCTCCACCTTGACCACGGTCACACCGGGCATGGCAGAAAGGTCGATGTCATGCTGGATGACCAGCACGCTCACGCCCTTGGCGGCGCAGTCCGCGGCAAACTCGTGGCTGTCACGCTGGGTGCCCACGATGCAGACAAAGGCAAGGCCCGGGGCCGCCTTCCGGCTGTCATAGATGATGTCCTGCACTTCGGTATCCAGGCTGCCCTGCACCAGCGTAAAGGGCACGCCTTCCAGTAATTGTTCCAGCTTCATAACATTACACGCTCCTTATTGGGTCGTTTGGGTTGGGTCTGCATCGCCCGCTGCCGGGGTCGTTCCTTCGGCGGGGGTCGGCTGTGCCGTCTGTCCGGCTTCGGGTCCTGCCGGGGCTGCGGCGGCATCCGTTGGTGTTTCGGCAGCGGCATCTGCGGCGGCTTCACCCTCTGCCGGGGCAGTGCCGTCTGTGGCCGTGCCTTCTGCCGTTTCACCGGTCACACCTTCTTCGGCGGGTGTTTCCTCCACCGGTTCAGGCACGATGTAGCCGGAGGGCAGCTCCGGCTCACCCTGTGCAAAGGTGAACTTGCGGGTGCTGGACATGCTGATATGGGTGAAGTCCAGCTTTCCGGTGTCGGTCGCGGCACAGCCCTTGCCGTCCTCATTCAGCAGGACGTGCTTTGCCAGCTTGAGCTTATATTCCAGCTCATTCAGGGTGCCCAGCCAGACGCTGATGCGGTCCTGATAGAGGAAAGCCATCTCGTCCACATCCGCAAACTCGATGCGGGTCACGTCGGCGCTCATGCCTGCGGCATCCAGCGCAGCCAGCAGGGTGTTCAGGCTTTCCAGCCGCTGGTCCGCCTCCTCCTCAACAGTGCCGGAGGCGCTGCTGTCGGCGGCGCTGTCCGGGGTGCTGTCCGGGGTGCTGTCCGGGGTGCTGTCGGCCTTGGGCTCCGCCGCAAAGGTCAGCTGTTCGCCGGGCTCGGCAGAGACCGGTTCGCCGCCGTACAGAGTGGGCAGACCGGCAGGCTGGGCAGAATCCTTCTCCAGGATCTTCAGGCCGCCCGAGAGGGTCAGCCAGCCGGAGGAGGTCTGCATGGCCCAGGCAGGCCGGGCTTCTGTTACCCGCACCACCACGGTGCCGGGGTAATCCCGCTCCACCCGGATATCCTCCAGCATGGGGAACACTTTTTCCAGCGCGGCGGCCTTGCTGCCGGGGTCAAAGCTGAAGATATTCTCTTCCGGATGGACATCCAGCGCCTGCAGGATCTGGTCGCTGGTATAGCCGCCGGCCTCCTGCACCACACCGTCCGCTGTCTGCACCTGAATGGAGCTGATCTTGAACAGCATCGTCACGGTGAGGTAGACCCCCGCGCCGATAACGCAGAGCAGCATGACAAGGGCCGTGAGCCGCCGCATGAGCCTGCGCCGCCGGATGGCGGCCCGGGTCAGCTTCCGCTTTTTCCTGCCCTCCCGCCGGACGGGGTCACGCCGGGCGTTCTGCCCCTGCACCGGCCGCATCCGCTGGCCGCTGCGATTCTGGGCGTTCTGTGGGCGGCGCTGGGCGTTCCGGTTCTGGCCGCTGGCCGGGCGGCGGTTCCGCTGATTGCCCCCGGAGGTGCGCCGCTGGCCGTTCTGCCCGCTGCGGGGGCGCTGTGCGCCGCTCTGGCTGCTCCGCCCGCCGGTGGGAAAGGTGATGCTGTTATCCGGGTAGGAGCCGTAGTTCACCGTGCGCTCCGTATACCGGCTGGGGCGGGGCGCATCGGGGTCATAATTGGGGTTCGTGATGGGGTGGCCGCCGGAGGAATATCCTGCGTACCCGCTGTACCCCAGGTCACTGCCAGCACCCGCGCTGCTGCGGCGCTGGGTGCTCTGCCCGCCGCGCCGGTCATCCCGGGTCTGATCGTAGACCTGGCGGCGCTTGCGGTTCCGGCTGTTCCGGTCATTCTGCGGCATCCGGCTGCACCTCCTTTCCTCTGTTTTTTCCTTCCGTTACGGGGTCTTGACCAGCTTGAGCAGGGCATCCGCAATGCGGTCCAGGCTGTCGTCCACCGACAGGCTCCGGGCATTGCGGCCCATCTCAGCCAGCTTGCCGGGCTGGGCCAGCATCCCGGAAACGGTCTGCACCAGCTTTTCGCCGGTCAGGTCTTTTTCCTCAATGACCACAGCGGCACCGGCCTTCTGCAGCTCCATGGCGTTGTAATACTGGTGGTTCTCGGCCACGTTGGGGCTGGGGATGAGCACAGCGGCACGGCCCACAGCCTCCAGCTCGGCCAGTGTCAGGGCACCGGCGCGGCTGATGACAAGGTCCGCTGCGGCCAGCAGCTCGGGCATATTGTTGATGTATTCCTTCACCACAAGGCTCTCGCCGGGGGCAAAGCCCTTTTTCTTTTCCAGATCCTGAAACAGCTGCACGCCGTACTGGCCGGTGGCATGGAGATGGAGGACGGGCTTGTGGTTTTTCTGCTCCCAGGCGCAGAGGTCGGCCACCACCTCGTTCACGCGGCGGGCACCCAGACTTCCGCCGAAGGAGAGGATCACGGTGCGGTCACCGGCGCCCAGTTCGGCACGGATGGCTTCCCGGTTCTTCGCCTGGGTGAACACCTCAGGCCGGACGGGATTGCCCACCACGATGGTCTTTTCGGGTGCGCCCAGCTTTTCCACGGCGGCGGGCACAGCGGCGAACACGATGTCCACATCCGGGGCCAGCAGCTTGTTGGTCACGCCGGGAAAGGCGTTCTGCTCATGCAGGGCGGTCTTGATGCCCTGTCTGGCGGCGCAGCGCACCACCGGGCCGGACACATAGCCGCCGCAGCCAATGACCAGGTCGGGCTGGATGTCCTTCATCATCTTTTTGGCCTTGGGGCCGGAGAGTGCCAGATTCCACAGGGTAATGAGATTCCGCTTGATATTGTTCAGGCTCAGCTTCCGCTGAAAGCCGGTGATCTCGATGTGATGGAAGGGATAGCCCGCCTGTGTGACCAGACGGTACTCCATGCCCTCCTTCCGGCCCGCAAAATGGATCTCGGCGGTGGGGTCGGCCTTTTTGATGGCTCCCGCAATGGCCAGAGCCGGGTTGATATGACCGGCAGTGCCGCCGGCTGCAATGAGTACACGCATCTTGGTTCCTCCTTACTGTTCTGTCTGCGCTCTGCGCGCGGTATCCAGCACAATGGTCTTTGCCTTGCGCCGGCGCTCCCGCTCGGCGTGGGCTTCCTCCCGTTCCAGGCGGGCCCGTTCGCCGTTGCGTCCGATATTGACCATAACGCCCATCTCGGCCAGCAGCAGGATCAGGCTGGTGCCGCCGGAGGAGAAGAAGGGCAGCGAAATGCCGGTGTTGGGCAGGGTGTTGGTGACAACGGCAATGTTGCAGAACACCTGCCAGGCGATCTGCGCCATGATGCCGATGCCCACCAGCGTGCAGAACCGGTTTTCGGCATGGAAAGCGATCCAGAAGCCCTGCACCAGAAAGAGGACGAACAGCACGATGACGATCACCGCACCGACGAAGCCCAGTTCCTCGCACACGACACTGAAGATAAAGTCGTTGGTGCTCTCCGGCAGCCAGAGCTGCTTTTCGATGCTGTTGCCAAGGCCCAGCCCCGTGGCACCGCCTGAGCCGATGGCGTACAGGCTCTGCTTGGTCTGGCTGGTCATCCGGTCAAGATCCTGCGTCCAGCCATCCAGTCGGCTCTGCAGGTAGTCGATGGAGTCCACGTGCTTCAGCAAAGTCTCCAGCAGGAACAGCGCAGCACCGGCACAGCCCCAGGTAATGATGCCGCCGCTGCCGCCCAGCAGCAGGATGGTGCCCACGATGGCCGTGGTCAGCAGGATGCCCGACATGTGGGGCTCCAGCACCAGCAGGATCAGGACAGGCACCAGCCACAGGATGGGCCGGATGAGCTCCACCACGATGCTGTGGTAGACCCACTTGCGCAGGGGCAGCTCGCCGAATCTGACCTGCGGGGTCCTGGCGGCGATGTCTGCCGTGAGCAGGATCATCTCAAACTTTGCCACCTCGGAGGCCTGTAAGGTCAGGCCGCCAAAGCTGATCCACCGGCGGCAGCCGTTGATGGGGCTGCTGAACAGCACCAGCACCAGCAGGATCAGGCAGACGATATAGCCCAGCTTGACCATTCTGCGCAGGAAGCGGTGGTCAAAATAGGAGAACAGGAACATCATGCCCAGGCCCAGCACCGTGCAGAGCAGCTGGGATTTGATGTAATGGAAGCTGTCCCCAAAGCGGAGATAGCCCGTGGTATAGCTTGCACTGAACAGCATGACCAGCCCGAACACCATGATGATGGCCAGGGTCGCCATCCAGTTGAGCAGGATGGGCGGCCAAGGGCCGGGGTCCCGCTGAAAGACGGAAAACGGCTCTGCTTTTTTTCTGCGGAGTGTTGCCAAACTGCACCCCTCCTTAACTGATTTTTGCCAGCTGAACGGTCAGCGCCACGCCCAGCATGGCAATGACACAAAAGGTATAAAAGATCTGTTCCGCGCTCTGGCCCCGCAGCTCCAGCCAGCGGTGGAGCGGTGCCGAGCGGAACAGCTGCCTGCGGCCCCGGCTGGCCTTGCAGACCAGGATCTGCAGGGCCACCATGCCGCCCTCCAGCCAGAAGGGCAGGGCCAGCGGCAGGGTGAGGTCGGGCCAGCCGATGCACAGGGGAACGCACCCCAGCATCCCGGCCAGAAACAGGCTGCCCACGCTGCCCAGCCGCAGCTTTGCGGGCGGGAAGTTCCAGAGCAGGAAGGCCATCAGGGAACCGGCCAGTGCGGCGGGCAGAACGCCCAGCGGGAACCAGCCCAGCAGGGTCATCACCCCCATCAGGCCCAGCATGGCCGCAAAGGACGTGCCGCAGACGATGCCGTCCATGCCATCGGCAATGCGGGCACACTCGGCCAGTGCGACCAGCAGCCCTTCCCACAGCAGCGGGGCGGCAATGCCCAGATCGACATAGCCCACACCCGGCAGGGTGATCCCGGCTGCAAGGCAGCCTTTGGCTCCCAGCAGCACCAGCACCACGGCACCGGCAGCGATTTCCAGCCCAAGGCGGGTGTGCCGCCGCAGGCCCAGCACAGAACGGCTGCGGATGCGGGCCAGATCCTCCAGCAGACCCACGCCGCCAAAGAGCAAAGCTCCCAGCAGCGCTGTGAGCAGCCGGACCGAGAACAGGCTCTCGGCCCCCAGCAGCTCAGGCTGGGCCACACAGGCGGCAGTCCAGCCCACGCCCACAGCGGCCAGCACCCCCACCATCAGGCAGAGCCCGCCCATGGTGGGGGCCTGCGGCGGGCGCTCCGGCTCGGCATCCGGTGTTTCCTGCCCAGGTGCCTGCCGGGCCTTGGGCTCATCCCAGCGTCCCTGGAACGCCCGCAGCAGCGGCACCATCAGATTCCCGAGCGCCGCCGTGAGGAAGAACCCCAGCGTTGAGGCGGCGATCAAGGCGAAACGAATCATAGCTCGATGTTACTCCTTGTAAAAGATCTCCAGCACTTTTTCCAGTGCCATGCCGCGGCTGGCCTTGACCAGCAGGGCATCGCCGGGCTGCATTTTGTTCAGCAGGGTCTCGGCGGCCTGAGCGTAGGTGTCGGCATGGAGGGTGGGCAGCCCCTTGGCAGCAGCCACCACGGCAATGCGCTTGGCCTGCTCGCCATAGGTGACGAGGTAGTCCACCTTGTTTTCCACGGCCTGACGGCCCACCTCCTCGTGGGCAGCGCGGCTGATATCGCCCAGCTCCAGCATATCGCCCAGCAGAGCAAAGCGGCGCTTGCAGGGATATTCCCTGAACATGGCCAGCGCGGCCTTCATGCTGTCGGGGTTGGCGTTGTAGCAATCCTCAATGACATCCACGCCTCTGACGTGCACCACCTTCTGGCGCATTCCGGTCTGCTCAAAGTCGGCCAGACCTGCAATGACCCGGCGGGCATCCAGCCCCAAGCGGGTGGCGGCGCAGTAGGCAGCCAGCGCGTTGGCCACGTTGTGCCGGCCCATGGCGGGGATCTTTACGAGGAAAGTCCCCTCCTCGTGATCCTCCAGCACAAAGCTCATGCCCTTTTCATCCTGCTGGATGGACAGGGCACAGACATCAGCATTCTCATCGCCCAGGCTGAACCAGACCGGGCGGACATGGTCGGGCAGGACGGCCTTGCGCAGGAAGGGGTCGTCCCCGTTCAGCACCAGCGGGGCCCCCTCCGGCAGACCGGCGCAGATCTCCAGCTTTGCCTTGCAGATGTTCTCCTGACTGCCCAGATTGCCGATGTGGGACACACCGATGCAGGTGATGATGCCCACATCCGGGCGGGCGCACTTGCTCAGGCGCTCGATCTCCCCGGCGTGGCTCATTCCCATCTCCACCACGGCGTACTGGGTCTCTTTGCCGATGCGGAACATGGTGCGGGGCAGGCCCAGCTCATTGTTCTGGTTGCCCTCGGTCTTGATGGTATTGCCAAAGCCTGCAATGGCGGCATAGGTCATCTGCTTGGTGGTGGTCTTGCCCACGCTGCCGGTCACGCCCACCACTTTGGGATGGAACTGGCTGCGGTAGTTGGCCCCCAGCACCATCATGGCGTGGTAGCTGTCCGGGCAGATCACACTCTTCTCCTCCGGCACGCCTTCCACGGGGTGGTTCAGCACCACGCAGAGCGCGCCGTTTTCCAGCGCCTTGGCGGCAAAATCATGGCCGTCAAATTTTTCGCCCGGGAACGCCACAAAGATGCACCCGGGGCAGACCTCACGGCTGTCGGTGGTCACCAGCGTGACCGGGGTCTCGCACTGGGCCAGCGCGTTGACGGCCAGGCCCTCCAACAGGATGTTTGCTGCAATTGCTTCCATACTCTCATTCCCCTTTATCCACAGATCAGATGTACGATGGTTCCCCGCTGGACGCTGGAGCCGGGTGCCTCACTCTGGCTCTGGACCGTGCCGGAGCCTTCGACTGTGCAGTTGAGCCCTGCAGCGTTCAGCATCTGCCGGGCAAAGTCCGCGCTCTTGCCGGTCACATCCGGCACCTCGGCGTGTTTGCCCTCATAGGTATCGGTATACAGATAAACGGTGGTGCCGTAGGGCACCTCTGCCCCCGCGCGGGGGTACTGGTAGGTGACAAGGGCGGCGGTCTGGTCGGATTCGCTCTCGGCCAGGTGATGCTTCAAGCCCTTGATGTTCAGCTGCACCTGCGCGTTGCTCCACTCCTTGCCCGTCAGGTTGGGCACCTTGACGGTGGTGCCGCTGCGGTCCACGCCGTCGGTGGCGATGCCCAGATAGGGCGCGATCTCACTGATGATGTTGCCCACCACAGGAGCCGCCAGAATGGAGGAATAGTCGGTGCGGGCATTGTTGGGGTCGTCCAGCATGACATAGACCAGGATCTCCGGGTCGTTGGCGGGCAGGACAGCCGCAAAGGATGCCACCTTCTTGTAGTCGCCGTCGGCGCGGCGGTCCATGTTCAGCTGCTCGGAGGTGCCGGATTTGCCGCCGATGCGGTAACCTGCAACGTAGGCGTTGCCGCCGCCGCCCTGGGTGCCGTCGCCCACCTCAAACTCCATGATCTGGCGGATGGTCTCGCTGGCGCTCTCGCTGATGACCTGACGGCGGATGTTGGTGCCGATCTCCTGCACTACGTTGCCGTTCTGGTCCGTGATCTTATCCACCACATGGGGGGTGACCAGATAGCCGCCGTTGACTGCCGCCGAGATGGCAGTGCACACCTGCAGCGGGGTCACGGCCATGGCCTGACCAAAGGCGGAGGAGGCCAGTTCCACCTCGCCCAGACGGCTCTTGCTGTAATACTGCATGAAGCTGGTCTCATTGGGCAGGTCCACGCCGGTGCGCTCGGTAAAGCCAAAGGCATCAAAGTAATCATAGAACAGGCTGGAACCCACGCGCTGGCCCAGCTGGACAAAGTAGATGTTGCAGCTGTTGCGCAGGGCCTCGGCCAGATTCTGGGCCCCGTGCGCCTTTCTGCCGGCGCAGTGGTAGGTCTGCTTTGCCACGCTGTAAGCACCGGAGCAGTTCAGGGTGGTGTAATAGGTCGCCTTGCCGCTGTCCACACCCATGGCGGCGGTGATGACCTTGAACACGCTTCCGGGGTAGTACAGCTCGGTGATGGTCTTGTTCTTCCACTGGATATCCCGGTAGGTACCGGTATAGTCGGCCTCCCCATCCACAATCTTCTGGCCGTTCTCATCCCGCAGGTAGTTGCCGTTCTCGTCTTTTTTGTAGATGGTGTACAGCTCCGGCTCGGCCTGCACCTGTTCCGTCAGGTAGGCCAGATTGGCGCTGAAATCCTGCGGGTCATTGGGGTCAAAGTCCGGCTTGGAGGCCATGGCAAGGATGGCACCGGTCTTGACGTTCATCACAATGGCGCAGCCGCGGTTCTCAACGGTGTTGGCCGCCACGGCCTCGTTCAGGTAGCGCTCCACCACCTCCTGAATGTTCACGTCCAGCGAGAGCACCAGATTGGAGCCGTCCTTGGCGGCGTAGGTGGTGGCGTTTTCATCGGCAATGGCGTTGCCGTAGGCGTTGCGCAGGGTGATGGTGCGGCCATTCACACCGGCCAGCGTGGACTCATAGGAGTTTTCCAGACCGTACACGCCCTGACCATCCGCATTGCAGAAGCCCAGCACGGCAGCGGCAAAGCGGCCATAGGGGTAATCCCGCTGGAAGCCCTTGGAAGCCGATACCGACACCCGCCCCTTGCGGACAGTGGGGGTGCCGTCGTCGCTCTCCTGCTGGCCCAGACCCAGCTTGCCCAGGATCTTTTCCAGCGCACCGGCGGATTTTCCGCTCTTGCTGTGGGCCTTGTTGTAGGTCTTGACGTATTCTTCAATGGAGAGCTTGATGGCGTTGTTGACCTTGGTGGCCAGCACCTGATAGGAGCTTTCGTTTTGGGAGAGGGCATCGCAGACCGCCTGATACTGGGTCTGGTACTCTGCCGAAGCGGTGTCCACGCTGTCCAGACTCTCGCCATCGCCCGAAAGCAGGCGCAGGGTGATCTGGGTGCAGACCTCCTTCATGGCGGCCTCATCGATGGTGCGGGTCTCCGCCTTGGTGTCCTGATCGGTGGTGGTGGTATACAGGGCCGTGCTGTAGGAGGGGTCGGCCCAGATGGTCCAGACCACGCTGGTGGAGGCCAGCGTGATGCCGCTGGTGTCGTAGATCTCACCGCGGGTGGCCTGAATGGTGCTGTCCAGCAGCTGCTGCTCGGCGGCGTACTGGCGGTAGGTGGCACCGTCGCGGATCTGGATCTTGTACAGGCTGTAGATCACAGTCAGCGCGGCGGCCACCACAAGAAGCACGGCGGCACCAAAGCTGATATGGCGCAGCCGGGCACTGAGCCGTGCGTGCGGGTCCGCACCGCGGCGGCGGGTACTGTTCTTTTTGGGATTGGAGGATGGTGTTTGCATTGCGTACTCCCGAAGAAAACCGAAAAAGCGTGCGCTGCCGCACGCTTTTCGTTGTTTGGTTTATTTTGCCGTTCTGACAGAGGCAAGAATGGTCATTGCCCCATCGTGGAGCAGATCCGACCACTGCCGCACAGCGGATGCCTTGCGCACCAGAACGCTGCCCTCATCCAGCCGGATGTAGGTGATCTGGCTCTGGTCGATCTTCATCAGCCCCAAGCGTGTGGCGGTTTCCTCAACACTTGTGATGTTGGTGCGGCTGTTCAGGGCACTGTTGTAGTATGTATACTGGCTCTGCTCGCTCACAAGCTCTGCCTTGGCGCTCTGGATCTGAGAATTCAGCTCCACCAGCTGTGCCTCGCTCCACAGCAGGCTCACCGCAAAGCCCACCAGCAAAGCCGCGCCCACCAGCTGCAGCGCGTGCTGCATGGCGGCCCGCACGGGGTTCAGCCGCTTTTTACCGCCCTTTTCTACCCGCAGCGGGACTTTGGGCTGTGCCTGCGGCGCTCTTCTGCGCCGAACCTCTGTCATATCGTATGCTGCCTGACCCATGGTGATCTCCTCCTCACATCTCCGGGGCTGTGCCGCCCTCAGATCTTTTCCAAAACCCGCAGGTGGGCCGAGCGGCTGCGCCGGTTCTCTTCCAGCTCCTGCGTGTTGGCTTCAATGGGTTTGCGTGTGATCAGCTTTGCCTTGGCTTTGCCGCCGCAGACGCACACCGGGAACTCCGGCGGGCAGGTGCAGGCGGTGGACCAGCGGCGGAACTTGTTTTTGACCAGCCGGTCCTCCAGCGAGTGGAAGGTGATCACGCAAAGTCTTCCACCCGGTGCGAGATGCGCAAAAATGGTATCCAGCCCCTCTTCCAGTGCGTCCAACTCATGGTTTACCGCAATGCGCAGCGCCTGGAAGGTGCGGCGGGAGGGGTTTTTGTTCTTCCGGCGCTCCGCCGGGGGCATGGCGCTGGCCACGATATCCGCCAGCTGCAATGTCGTTTCAATGGGGGCAGTTTCCCGGGCTTCCACGATCCTGCCCGCGATCTGCCAGGCGAAGGGCTCCTCGCCGTAATCCCGCAGGATGCGGGCCAGCTCCTCCCGGCTCTCGCTGTTCACGAGATCGGCGGCCGTCTCCCCCTCCTGGCTCATCCGCATGTCCAGCGGGGCATCTGCCCGGTAGGAAAAGCCCCGGGCTGCGTCATCCAGCTGATGGCTGGACACCCCCAGATCCAGCAGCGCGCCGTTGATCGTTTCAATGCCCAGCTGCTCCAGAGCTTGTCCGGCATAGCGGAAGTTGATCTGCACCACGGTGGCAGGCAGGCCCGCCAGCCGGGCCCGGGCCGTCTGCACGGCATCGGGGTCCTGATCCAGCGAGATGAGCCTGCCGCCCTGCTCGCCGTTCAGCCGCAGGGCGATCTGGCGGGAGTGCCCCGCGCCGCCCGCCGTGCCGTCCAGATAAGTGCCCGCCGGGTCGATCTTCAGGCCGTTCAGGCACTCGTTCAGCAGCACCGGGACATGCTCAAACGAGGCCGGGTCAAAGGGCTGTGCTGTTTTTTCTGTGTCCATGTTCCCAGCCTCCTTTCAAAACTCAGATAAGATCCTGCATCTGCCGCCCTTTTCTGCCCGGAGCTGCTGCCCGGGAAAGCGGCCTGCGGCCTGCCGGAAGTTTGTGGCCCGGCCAGCCCTGAGGATACAATTTTATTGTAACAAAACAGGCCCCTGATTGCAAGAGTTTCCCTTTTGTTTTTTCTCTCAAAATGTACCAAAAAAAGCCCCTGCAAGCCGTCGTTTTTGCTTGCAGGGGCCGGAAGCTCTCACCGGGAAATTTCACATTCCCGCATCAGAGCTGTTTCCGGGGGCTCTGGCGCAGGTTTGCACGGACATTTTTGACCTGTGCGGCGTTTTCCGCCATCGTCTCTTCCGTAGTCTTGAGCATATTATCACAGTAGTCGGTCACAGTCTGGCGGACAGTGCGGGCCTCGGTCTGGGCGGCGGAGACGATCTCTCCGGCGCGCTGCTGGGCCGCCTTGACGATCTCGGCCTCGCTCACCAGCACACGGGCGCGCTCCTCGGCCTTTTTCACAATAGCCTGTGCCTGTGCGTTGGCCGATTCGATGAGCTGGGCACGGTCGCTGACAATGGACTGGGCCTGCCGCAGCTCCACAGGCAGGTTCTGGCGGATCTCGTCCAGATAATCCCGGATCTGCTCCACATCCACGATGCGCTTGCCGCCCGAAAGGGGCATTCCGGCGCTCTCCTCCAGCGTATCCTCAATGGTATCCAAAAGCTCGTTTACGTTCATTCCGCATCTCCCTCTCCGGCGCTCTGCCGGGGCTTACCATACTTCCACAGCAGGACTTTGCCGTATTTATACTGTTTTTTCAGGGTCATGCCGCCCACCTCGGCAGGCAGCACCAGGCCGGTCTCACTCTCGCAGATCACAATGCCGCCCGGGGCCAGGCATTTGTCCACGCCGGGCAGGATCTTTTCCAGCGTGCCGGTGTGGAAGGGCGGGTCCAGCAGCACGATGTCGAACTGCTCATGGCAGGCGGAAAGATACCGTGCCGCCTCGCCGATGTTGACCCGGCTGCGGTCAAACACGCCGCAGTTCTTGCAGTTCTTCATTACGATGTTCACGGCCTCCCGGTTCTCGTCCAGGAACACGCACCGGGCCGCACCCCGGCTCAGGGCCTCGATGCCCAGCTGGCCGCTGCCTGCGTAGAGGTCGAGCACCCGGGCACCGGGCAGGTCGAACTGGACGATGCTGAACATGGCCTCCTTGACCTGATCCATCGTCGGGCGGGTGATCTCGGTGCCGGGCAGGGCTTCCAGCCTGCGGCCCCGTGCTTCTCCTGCAATAACGCGCATGTATCTGCCTCCTTCTCCCGCTGTCCGGGCCCCCTGCCCGGCCAGCAGCTGTTTCGTGTTTTCGTATCTCCATATTATCGTCAAAACGCAACTCTTTGTCAAGGGCGCGCGTTGCACTCAGGGTGCAATTGTGCTAAAATCAGGGCAAAGCGCCCCATGTGCGGCGCGTTTTGCCAAAAAAGGAGAGTATCTGCTTATGAAAGTCCTGCTCATCAACGGCAGCCCCCACGAGAAGGGCTGCACCTATACCGCCCTGTCCCTGATCGCCGGGGAGCTGAACGCCAGCGGCATCGAGACCGAGATCCTGAACGTCGGCACAAAGCCGGTGGGCGGCTGCATCGGCTGCGGCGGCTGTGCCGCCGGTAAGGGCTGCGTGTTCGGCGGCGTGGTCAACGAGGCCATCGAAAAAGCCAAGACCGCCGATGCCTTTGTGTTCGGCACACCTGTCCACTATGCGTCCGCCTCCGGCAACATGACCAGCTTCATGGACCGTCTGGCCTACGCGGGCGGCAAGTATCTGGCCTACAAACCCGCCGCCATCTGCGCCTCTGCCCGCCGTGCCGGCACCACCACCACGCTGGATCAGCTGGTGAAGTACCCCGAGTTCTTCCACATGCCGCTGGTCAGCGGTTCCTACTGGCCCATGGTCCACGGCTCCAAGCCCGAGCAGGTGCTGGAGGATGAAGAGGGCTGCGCCGTGATGCGGGAGCTGGGCCGCAACATGGCCTGGCTGCTCAAGTGCATTGAACTGGGCAAAGCAAACGGCATCACCCACCCCGAGAATCCCCGCCGCCCCATGACCAATTTCATCCGCTGAGTTTCCCCTCGCTCCCGCCTGCCCGGCGGGGGCGTTTTTGATTTTAACAGCTTTTTCTGCAAAAACGGGAAAAATAAGGGAGCGAGTGCTTTTTTCGTTCACAACTTTGTGGTAGCATAAGGGTAAGAATTATTTTGTGCAGAGCGATGGAGACAGGCTATGGAACACTACGATTGGAACGACGGCTGGCTGTTTGCCCCCACCTTTGATCCCGCCATCGTCCGCCCCGAATGCACCGGGGTGGAGCTGGAGCCGGTGCGCTTGCCCCACACGGTCAAAACGCTGCCCTACAACTATTGCAACGAGAACGAATACCAGCGGGTGTCCGGCTACCGGCGGGAGTTTTTTGCGCCCAAAGAGTGGCAGGGCCGCACGGTACTGCTGACCTTTGGAGCCGTGGCCCACGATGCCACTGTGTTCTGCAACGGGCGGCGGGTGTTCCACCACGGGTGCGGCTACACCGCCTTTACTGTGGACCTGACCGAATCGCTGCTGCTGGGCCAAAAAAATGTGGTGGCTGTCCGGTGCGACAGCCGGGAGGACCTGAACATTCCTCCCTTCGGCGGGCAGATCGATTTTTTGACCTACGGCGGCATCTACCGGGCCGTCAGTCTGGACGTGAAGGAGCCCGCCTACCTGCGCGACATCTTCATCGAGGCGCAGGCCGAGGGCGATTTCCGCATCTATTCCTCCACAGTGGGCGAGACCATCGGCTGCACCCTGCAGGCCGAGATCCGCAGCCCCGCCGGGAGCAGAGCCCTGTACAGCGGTGAGCTCAGCCTGCCCATTGTGGGCACCCTGAACGGGGTGCACCCCTGGAGCGTGGAGCATCCCTTCCTCTATACCCTGACCGTCCGGCTCATCCGGCCCGGCACCAGCGGCCTGCCCGACCGGGTGCTGGACGAAAAGAGCACCCGGTTCGGCTTCCGCACCATCCAGTTCGTGGCCGGGGGCTTTTATCTGAACGGCCAGCGGGTGGAGCTGCGTGGCCTGAACCGGCATCAGAGCTACGCCTATCAAGGCTATGCCATGCCGGACAGCATTCAACAGCTGGATGCCCAATTGTTGAAAAAGCAGCTGGGCTGCAATGCAGTGCGCACCAGCCACTACCCCCAGAGCCCGGCTTTTCTGGATGCCTGCGATGAGCTGGGCCTGCTGGTGTTCGTGGAGATGCCCGGCTGGCAGCACATCGGGGATGAAGCCTGGCAGGCCCAGGCATTGCAGAACTGCCGCGAGATGGTCTGCCAGTGCCGCAACCACCCCAGCGTGTTCCTGTGGGGCGTGCGGGTGAACGGCAGTTCCGACAACGAGGCCTTTTACAAGCGCACCAACGAAGCCGTCCATCGGCTGGACCCCACCCGCCCCACCGGCGGCGTGCGGATTGCCCGCAAGAGCCAGCTGCTCGAGGACGTTTACGCCTACAACGATTACTCCTATTCCGGCCGCGGCCCGGGCTGCGAGCCTCGGTCTGCCGTTACGCCTGACCTGCGCAAGGGTTACCTCATCAGCGAGTTCGGGGGCCAGCAGTTCCCGGCCAAAGCCTTTGACGACGAGCCGCACCGGCTGGCACAGGCTCTGCGCCACGCCGCCGTCCTCAACGATGCCATTGCCCAGCAGGGCGTGGCCGGTGCCCTTGGCTGGTGCATGGCCGATTACAACACCCACCGCGAGTTCGGCAGCGGCGACCGCATCTGCTACCACGGCGTGACGGATCTGTTCCGCAACCCGAAGCTCTCTGCTGCTGTCTACGCCAGCCAGAAAACGCCCCGCTCCCCTTCGGACGTGGTGTTCGAGGTCTCTTCCAGCATGGCGCTGGGCGACCACCCCGGCGGCTTTGCCGGGGCCTGCTGGGTGTTCACCAACGCCGAGAGCGTCCGCCTCTACCGGGGCAACGATTTCATTGCCGAGTTCACCCCCGACCGCCGGGGCCGCTTTGCCGCCCTGCCCCACCCGCCCATCGAGATCCAGGATTTCGTCGGCTCCCTGCTGGAAAAGTATGAGGGCCTTGACCAGAGCACGGCCCCGCAGGTGGCGGCCATCCTCAACGAGATGCGCCGGGACGCGCTGAACCTTTCGCCTCTCTCCAGGGCGCGGATGCTCTCCCTGCGGCTGAGCGCAAACGACCTGCTCCGGATGTACTACAAATACATCGGCGTGCTGGGCGGGCCGTCCAGCGTTTACCGGTTTGAGGCAGTCTGGCACGGGCGCACCGTCCGCACCGTGGTCAAGGAGCCGGTGCAGTCGGTCCGGCTGGAATGCGTGGTGCACAACCCCATCCTGACCGACGGCCCCACCTGGGACTGCGCGGCAGTCAGCCTGCGGGCCATTGACCAGAACGGCAACCTGCTGCCCTACTGCGGTGAGGCCGTTCAACTCAGCGTGGAAGGCCCGGTAAAGATCCTGGGCCCGGCCATCGTCCCCCTGCGGGGCGGCATGGCGGGCACCTATCTTGCCACCACCGGTGAGGCAGGCCGTGCCGTGCTGCACTGCCGGATGGAGGGCGCGCTGGATGTGGAGGCCGCCCTGACCGTGCGCAAGCGCTCCGGTGCAGAGAATGCCAATTAAATTTCGTCCTTTCATGGTAGATTTGCAATCTGTTCAAAGTTTTATCATGGTTGGCTGATATTCTATTGTTGTGAACAATCAAACGCCCTCTCTGTCCATGCGTCCGCGTGGCTGAGAGGGTTATTCTTGAGGACAAAGGACCGGAAATCTATGAGAGAGAAACTTCGTCAGTTTATGATCGGCCGCTATGGCACCGATGGCCTGAACCAATTCCTGAGCATTGCCTCGCTGGTGCTGCTCCTCATCGCCATCATCAGCCGGGTCAACCTGTTCACCTATCTGGGCGCGGCCCTGCTGATCTTCTGCTACTACCGCACCTTCAGCCGGAACATCTCCAAGCGCACCGAGGAGAACTATAAGTTCTACACCCTGAAGGACCGGGTGGACAACAAATTCAAGGGCTGGAAGGAGCAGTGGGCCAACCGCAAGGTCTATCACTACTACCGCTGCCCCCAGTGCCGCCAGAAGCTGCGCGTGCCCCGCGGCCGCGGCCGCATCCAGATCTCCTGCCCCCGCTGCGGCACCCAGTTCATCAAGAAGAGCTGAGCCATGTTCGGATATGTTATCCCGAATCAGGCCGCGCTCAGCCCGGAGGCACAGGCGCGGTACCGCGCGGCCTACTGCGGGCTCTGCCGCCGCATCGGCGTGCTGCACGGCACCCGGGGGCGGCTGACCCTGAGCTATGACCTGACTTTTCTGGATCTGCTGCTGTGCAGCCTGTACGAGGGCGAAAGCGCCTGTGTGACAGGCTGTGACCACTGCCCCATCCACCCCATCCGGAAGGTGGAGTGGCGTTCCAGCGGCCCAACCGATTACTGTGCAGACCTGAGCGTGGCTTTGCATTACTACAACGCGCAGGACAAGTGGAACGATGACCACAGCCTGCTGGGCCTGGGCTTTGAAAAGATGCTTGCTGCCCCCACGCAGCAGGCCGCCGCCCGCTGGCCCCGCCAGTGCAGCGCCATCCGCACCTGTCTGGATCGGCTGGCCCGGTACGAGGCCGAGGGCAGCGAGGATCTGGATGCCGTTTCCGGCTGCTTTGGGGAACTGATGGCCGAGCTGTTCGATTACCGGCAGGATCACTGGTCGCCGGAGCTGCGCAGCATCGGCTTCAATCTGGGCAAGTATATCTACCTGCTGGATGCCTACGACGACCTGGCCCGGGACGAGCGCAAGGGCGCATACAATCCCCTGCGCACCCTGAGCAGAGAGCCCGGGTACGAGGAAGAGATGCGGGAAATCTTTGAGCTGCTGCTGGCCAACTGCGCCCGCAGCTTTGAGCGCCTGCCCTGTGTGGAGGACGTTGACCTTCTGCGCAACATCCTGTATTCGGGCGTGTGGCTCAAATATCACTGCAAAAATGCAAAAAAGAAGGACAAAACCGCCTGATCCCGGCGGTTTTCCTTGATTTTTCCGTTCCAGTCCTGTACACTAAAGATTGCTTATGCGGCACAGCGGCCGCACAGATGGTAATAGAGACGTGAGGAAGTAGACCGATGAGAGACCCCTATGAGGTTCTGGGCATCCAGCGCGGTGCCAGTGAAGACGAGATCAAAAAGGCTTACCGTGCCAAGTGCAAGCGCTGGCACCCTGACCTGAACCCAAACGACCCCACCGCCGAAGAGCACTTCAAGGAGGTGCAGGCGGCATACGATGCCATCACCAAAGGCGAGACCGGCCCCCAGATGGGCGGCGGCTACGGCAGTGCCTACGGCCAGCAGAGCGGCCCCTTCTACGGCGGCTATCAGCAGGGGTACCAGCAGAACGGTTATTCCAACGGGGATTTCGGAGACTTCGGCTTCGGTTATGACCCCTTCGGGTTCGGGTTTGGCTTTGGCGGCAATTATCAGCAGCAGCGCGGCCCCGGCTACAACGGTGCAGACACGCCTGAGATGCAGGCCGCACGCAACTTCATCGTCAACCAGCGCTACCCCGAGGCCCGCCGCGTGCTGGACGGCATCACCGTGCGCACCGCCCGGTGGTACTATCTCTCCTCGCTGGCCAATCAGGGCCTGGGCAACAGCATCGATGCCCTGCAGGATGCCCGCCGCGCCGCCCAGATGGAGCCCGGCAACACCGAGTACCAGATGAACCTGCGCAATCTGCAGGACCCGGGCCGCACCTACCGCACCCAGACCACCTACGCCCAGCCCGGCGGCCTGATGCGCTGGTGCTGGAGCATGATCCTGCTCAACCTGCTGTGCAACTGCTGCTGTGGCGGCGGCTGGGGCTGGCGGTTCCGGATGTAAGCTTCAATAAGGATGTAAGAACAAACAAAAACCTCCCTGCCGGCGTGGCAGGGAGGTTTTTTGCTGATTCAGTTATTGGATCACGATCGTCCGGCTGATCTCGCTGCTGGAGTAATTTCCGGCGGCTTTGGCCGTCTGGACATACTCACCGGGTTCGGTGGGGAATCCGCTCTGGGTCGTGCCCAGGAAATCGAAGAGACCGCTCTTCTTTTTATAGGTGTAGGTCACCTTGCCGCCCTCGACCACCTGACCGTCGCTCTCGACCACGGCGGCGACGTTGTAGTTCTGGGCCTCTGCCGCAGTCATGCTGGCGGGGAGCTCCTGTGCCCAGTAGACACGCACCCCTGCACTCTTTGGCTTGATGCGGAAGAACGCCATACCGGCGGTGTTCACATCACCGGATTCCAGCGCCACAGCACCGCCCACATAGCTGCCGGCTTCCGTGGGCTGCTCGTCCAGATAAATGCGGCTGAACACGCCCTCGGGCAGATATTTGCGGATGAGCTCCAGCGACAGCTTCATGCCGGTGGAGACATCCTTCAGCGTGGGGATGTAGAATTTCAGGACATCCATCACAGAGACCACTTCATCAGCCACCCGCAGCAGCACGCTCACGTCGTTGCCGTCGATCAGCTGCTTGATGTAGGCGTAGATGTTGAACTCCTCTTCCTGCTCAGGGTTCGCCGACATCTTTTTCGGCAGGGGGATCATTTTGAGCAGAGTGCGGATCTTGCCCGAAAGGATCAGGGTTACATAGCCCTGCGCTTCGCCGCTGGTGCCCATCACCACGCCGATATACTGGGTATCTGCCGGGGTGGTCTGGACGCTCAGGGTAAAGGGGGAACCATAGGTCAGATCCCCGTCTGCGGTCAGGCGGATCGAGACAACGCTGTTGGTCTCACCCACGCCTGCGGTGGTCAGGGCAGGCAGTTCGCTGCCCGCCGAAGCCGCCAGCGCCGGTGTGGCCGCCGCACTCAGGGCGAACACTGCCGCCAGCAGCAATGAGATCAGCCGTTTGGTTTTCATCAGCCAAAGACCTCCTTTTATATAGGTTCTTGTATCATGCAAAAATAAGGGTGCGTGGAACACACAGCACAGTGTTCCCGCACCCTCATTTTACCGCATTGTACCGTACAGGTCAATAACGGGATTCAAGTTAAATTTTGCTCAGCTGCGGGCCCTGGGCGGTATCTTTGACAGCCCAGCCCATCTCGGTGAGCTGTGCGCGGATGGCATCCGCAGCGGCCCAGTCCTTGGCCTTCTTGGCGGCGGCGCGCTTTTCCACCAGCTCCGTCACCTCGGCGGGCACCTCGTCCTTCTTGCGGTTGTACATCAGACCCAGCACGCCGGTAATCTCATCGAACGCCTTGGCGGCAGCCTCCAGCGCAGCCTTGGAGGAGGCAGCGGACAGGGTGTTGATCTCCTTGACCAGATCGAACACGGCAGCCAGCGCATCGGGGGTGTTCAGGTCATCGTCCATGGCCTTGCAGAACTTGGCGCGGGCCTCGTCTGCCTTGGCAGTCAGGGTCTCATCGGTGCCAAACGTGGTCTTGCTCAGGGCAAAATCGAGGTTCTCGCGGCAGGTGTAAAGGCGCTCCAGGCTGTTCTTGCAACTCTCGATGAGGTCCACGGTGTAGTTCAGGGGCATCCGGTAGCCTGCGGTCAGCATGAAGTAGCGGATGGGCTCGTAGCCGTAGAGGTCTGCCACATCGCGGACGGTGAAGAAGTTGTGCAGGCTCTTGGACATCTTCTGGTTATCCACGTTGATGAAGCCGTTGTGCATCCAGTAGTGGGCAAACTCGCAGCCGTTGGCGCACTCGCTCTGGGCGATCTCGTTCTCGTGGTGGGGGAAGATCAGATCCTGACCGCCGCAGTGCAGGTCGATGGTCTTGCCCAGATGGGTGCGGCTCATGGCGCTGCACTCGATATGCCAGCCGGGGCGGCCCATGCCATAGGGGCTTTCCCAGGCGGGCTCGCCGGGCTTGGCAGCCTTCCAGACGGCAAAGTCAGCGGGGTCTTCCTTCAGGTCATCCTCCATCTGGCTGCGCAGCTCGCGGTTGCCGCTCTCCAGATCGTCCAGCTTGAGGTGGCTCAGCTTGCCGTACTCCGGGTCGCTCTTGACGCGGAAGTAGACATCTCCGTTCTTGGCAACGTAGGCGTGGCCGGAATCGATCAGGTCCTTGACGATGTCCAGGATCTGCTGGATGTGCTCCGTTGCACGGGGCTGGACGGTGGGCTTTTTGCAGTTCAGACCGGCGGCATCCTTGAGGTACTCGGCCTCAAAGCGCTGGGCCACTTCCTTCATGGAGGTGCCCTCCTCCTGGCCCTTCTTGATGAGCTTGTCATCAATATCGGTGATGTTGGAGACATAGATGACCTTGTTGCCGCGGTATTCCAGATAGCGGCGCAGGGTATCGAACACGATCAGCGGGCGGGCATTGCCGATGTGGATATAGTTGTAAACGGTGGGGCCGCAGACATAGATGCGGTATTCGCCGGGCACCTGCGGCACAAACTCTTCCTTCTGGCGGGTCAGGGTGTTGAAAATCTGCATAAGAACTCTCCTTCTTGTAGGGCAAACAAAAGCCGCAGCAGAACCTCTCAGTCTCGCTTCACTCGCCAGCTCCCCTAATAGGGGAGCCCTTGGCAAAGAGGGCAGCTCCTGCGAATCTGCCTGAAAAAACAAAAACCCTCAAAGCAATATGATATCGCATATCACTTCGAAGGCGGTTTTCAAAATCGCGGTTCCACTTCTGTTTGTCGCTCAAAGCCGATAACGGCGGCTGCCGCGCCGCGATACTCCCCAGCAGGTTTCCCGCGGCGTGCTGCCCGGGCGCACTTCACACACGCTGCTGCAAACAGGCTCCCAGCCAACGGCCCGTTCTCTCTGTCCAGCTCACCTTTGCGCTACTCTGCCCGGGTAAACGCATTTTTCCTGATACATCTGTATTATAGCCGGGCCGGGGGGAGAAGTCAAGCAGAACGCAGGCGCTGGCATTTCAGCGGCAGCTCTGCGCCGATTCAATCGATCTCGTGCTTTTTACAGAAGTGCTTGCTGGCAAAGTACATTCCCGCCCAGATGGCGATGGCAAGCACAAGGTAGAACGGGTTCTTCATGGCGGACACCAGCGACTGCCCGAAAAGAGCCATCATGGCCACCATCACGCCCTTGCCCAGCAGCATGGTGACAAGGTAGCGCTTCTCGTCAAAATCAGAGATGCCAAAGGCAAAGTGCATAAAGGACGAGGGCGTAAAGGGCAGGACCGACAGCATGAACAGGGACGCGGTGTCGAACCGGCTGACCCATTGCTCCGCCTTTTGCAGCTTTGCCGAGCGGCGGGCAAATTTCCAGAAAAAACGCTTGACGACACGCCGCCAGAGCAGGAACATCACGGTGCCGCCCAGCATCACCCCGGCCCAGCTGTACACAAAGCCCAGAAGCCCGCCGTGGGCCGCAACATTCAGCGCCACGATGGCGATGAGCGGCAGCGGCGGAAAAAAGGATTCCACCATCGCAAGGATCACGGGCGCAATGGGGCCAAGGCCGCCAAAGCCTTCCAGCAGGGCCTTCCAGAATTCCAGCGTTCCCAGCTGGTGGAACCAGCCTATCATCGTCATTTCCATCCCGCGTGTTCCTTCCCTCTCATTTTTCTTTAGTATATCCGGTTTCTATGACACGCCCGTGAACAAAATACGAGCTTTTTTTGTCATATCACCTATACTACGAGACTGCGGGGGCGTTTCCTGCACAGGGCGGGGATCTTTATGCTTTTCCGGCGGCTTCAGCGGCGGCCTTTTCGGCCCGGGCCTGCATCCGCTCGATCTGCTGGGCGCGCATCCGTTCCCAGCGGGCAAGTCCGGCTTCGTCCGGGATCTGGACGCAGCGGGCAAAGCTCCAGTGCAGGCCGTCCCGCCGGGCCAGCTTATAGCGCTGGAACACGCCCTTTCCAACCTCATTGCCGGTACCGGCGCAGGCAGGGCAGACAGACAGAGTATACCAGCCGCTGTTGCCCTTTTTCAGCCAGATATCGTCCGGCTGCAGATCCCCGCCGCACACCGGGCAGCTGGCAGTGATGATCTTTGGGTCGCTGCGCCAGGTGGACTGCTCCACATAGCCGCGGAACACCCGGAAGTCCCGGTAATCACCGGGGGCGGGGCAGAGGCTTGCCCGCAGAGATTCCTCCTCGGTGGGGTAGGCCGCCAGACCCGCCCGCAGGTCAAGCTTGCGGCAGACATCGGCGGTGTAAAGGGTATCGGACAGGGCATCGTGGAACGGGCGCTCCATCGGGATGCCCATCCGGGTCACAACGCTTTCCAGCGTCATGCCCTCGCCCTCCTTGCGGGGGTGCTCCCGCAGGAAGATCTGCTGCAGATCATACCACTGGGTGGGGCGGCTCTCGTCCAGATTGCAGAGGAAAAGGTTCTGCTTGAGCACCGGCACGTCATCCATGCCCCACTCGGCAAACTCGGCATCCGGGCCGCACCACTGCATAAAGCGGCGCAGCCCCTGCACGATGGGCTCGCCCCGGTCCAGGTCGGCCTGGGTCAGGCCCGTCACCTTGGCGATGTGGTGCTGCAGGGTGCGGAAAATGCGGGGCCGCAGGTGGATGGAGAAGGTATCCAGCACGTTGGCATCCTCGTCGATCTTCACTGCGCCGATCTCGATGATCTCGCCCCGAAAGGTCTGCTGCACGCCATGATAATTAAAGAGATACGGCTTATAGCCGATGTTCCATTCCAGATCAAATAAAACCAGATTGCGTGGCATTGTTGTTTGTGTTCCTCTCAGTTCAGGATAAATTTTTCGATGGCCTCGGCCACGCCGTCGTGGTTGTTGTCGGCGGCGGTGACGTAATCGGCCACAGCCTTGACGGCATCCTCGGCATTCTGCATGGCAACACCCACCCCGGCATAGGAGATCATGGAGCGGTCGTTCAGGCCGTCGCCGCAGGCCATCAGGTTCTCCCGGGTCAGGCCCATCCGCTCCAGCAGGGCGGCAAGGCTCCTGTCCTTTGCCACGCCCAGCGGCACGGCCTCGATGAAGAAGGGGCTGGAGGGGTACAGGTCGATCCGGCCCGCAAACTGCTCCTTTCCGGCGGCACAGACAGCATCACGCCGGGCAGGGTCAAGAGTGATGAGCATTTTGCAGATCGGATAGTCCACATAGGAGGCAAGATCATCCACATGGATCATCGGCAGCTTTGTGGTAAAGCACTCCTTGTTTGCCCACATGTCCTGATCCCGCTCACACACGATTCCCTCGCTGTTATAGGTCAGGATGGCCACATCCTGCCGGGCTGCAAATTCACAGAGCTCCGGGACGAACTCCGCTCCCAGCTGCACCTGATACAGGGCCTCGCCGGTCATGCAGTCCACGATCTTGCCGCCGTTGTAGGACAGCACACAGCCGCCCTTTTTGTCCAGCCCCAGCTCCTTTGCCAGCGGCAGAATGCCCGCTGTGGGGCGGCCGGAGGCCAGCACGATGGTCACGCCCTGTGCGGCGGCGGCATCCAGCGCCGCGCGGGTGCGGGGGGTAACGATCTTTTCGTCATTGGTCAGGGTGCCGTCCAAGTCCAGAGCCAGCACCCGGATATTCGATCTTGCCATGATTTTTATTCCTCGTTCTCAGGCAGGGGCTTCCCGCCGGATATTTTATTACTTACCCATCTATTTTACAATGCTTTCCCTTTTCTGTAAAGCAGGAAACCTGTTCCCCGCCCAGAGACAAGCAAAAAAGCCGCCCGGCGAGCAAAACCGGACGGCTGAGAAGGAAGAAAACGCAGTGTTACAGGATGTCGATGTATTCCCCGGCCAGCGCCTTGTTCATGCTGCGGACAGCGCAGAACTTGCCGCACATGGAGCAGGTGTCGCTGTGGTCATCCTCAGGCAGGCGGGCATCCCGGATGGCCTTGGCGGTCTCGGGGTCGAGAGCGCAGGCGAACTGGGCATCCCAGTCCAGCACGCGGCGGGCATCGCCCATCTTGTCGTCGATATCCCGGGCATGGGGGATGCCCTTGGCGATATCGGCTGCGTGGGCGGCGATCTTGGAGGCCACGATGCCCTGCTTCACATCGTCCACGTTGGGCAGAGCCAGATGCTCGGCGGGGGTGACATAGCACAGGAAGGCTGCACCGCTCATGGCGGCAACGGCACCGCCGATGGCAGCCGTGATGTGGTCATAACCGGGGGCAATGTCGGTGACGAGGGGTCCCAGCACATAGAAGGGAGCGCCCATGCAGATGCTCTTCTGCACCTCCATGTTGGCGGCCACCTGATTCAGGGGCACATGGCCCGGGCCCTCCACCATGACCTGCACGTTGTGTGCCCAAGCGCGCTTGGTCAGCTCGCCCAGACGCACCAGCTCTTCGATCTGGCAGACATCGGTGGCATCGGCCAGGCAGCCGGGGCGGCAGGCATCGCCCAGCGAGATGGTCACGTCGTGCTCGGCGCAGATCTCGCAGATCTCGTCAAAGTGCTCGTAGAAGGGGTTCTCGTTGCCGGTCATGCTCATCCAGGCGAACACCAGAGAGCCGCCGCGGCTGACGATGTTCATCTTCCGCTTGTGGGTGCGGATCTGGTCGATGGTCTTGCGGGTGATGCCGCAGTGCAGGGTGACAAAGTCCACGCCGTCCTCAGCGTGCAGGCGCACCACATCGATGAAATCCTGCGCGGTCAGGGTGGCAAGGTCGCGCTGATAGTGGATGACGGAATCGTACACGGGCACAGTGCCGATCATCACGGGGCACTCGTGGGTCAGCTTCTGGCGGAAGGGCTGGGTGTTGCCGTGGCTGGACAGATCCATGATGGCTTCCGCGCCCATATTGACGGCGCTCATCACCTTTTCCATCTCCACGTTGTAATCCTTGCAGTCGCGGGAAACGCCCAGATTCACGTTGATCTTGGTGCGCAGCATGGAACCGATGCCCTCGGGGTTCAGGCAGGTGTGGTGCTTGTTGGCGGGAATGGCCACCTTGCCCTCAGCCACCAGCTGACGGATCTCCTCCGTGGTGCGGTATTCCTTTTTGGCCACGATCTCCATTTCCGGCGTGACGATGCCCTTGCGGGCAGCGTCCATCTGTGTGGTATAGTTCTGCATGGTACTTTCCTCCAAATGACAGTTTATCTCTGAACAGCAGGGTGCTGGTCATACAGGGGTAGGGGCAGGCAGCCGTCATTCAGAAAAAGCAGTACGCTCTGGATGCCGGCACCTGCGCAAAATACGCTTTTCATGTTGGTTTTCTCCATGAATTTT
>OGMK01000414.1_pt1 | contig 33722 bp, 23 predicted proteins | sample 1573151 | NCBI WGS metagenome assembly OGMK01 (sample SAMEA2581887, study PRJEB24529) | metagenome | biome: Human gut stool | place: China | collected 2011
GAAGATTGACGGCAGGCGGCGGGGAGGTTGCGGGCCGGGCATGCCCGGCCCCTACAGGGTGATGGAAAGAGGCGGGAGGGGTGAATTTTCCCACTACAACAAAAGAGGAGAGGCGGGCCTCTCCTCAACTTATTTATATAGCTTACTTTTTATGGTACATCCTGTCGTCTTCCTCATAGGTCGGTTCGCAGGTCAGGTACATGCCGAGTTTCTTTAAAGTGTCAGCATCCACGCTGGAGAGGATGACGGTGGAATGGATGTCGCAGCCCTTCAGGTTGGGGATCTGCTCCATGGCCTTGGCGGCGTATTCATTTTCGGAGACCGAGCTGGACAGGGCGATCAGAATCTCGTCGGTGTGCAGGCGCGGGTTCCTGCTGCCGAGGTAGTTCGTCTTGAGCGTCTGGATCGGTTCGATGGCGCGGGCGGAAACCAGATCGGTCTCCTGATCGATGCCGGCCAGCTTTTTCAGCGCGTTCAGCAAGGCCGAGGATGCCGCACCCAGCAGCGGGCCGGTCTTGCCTGTGACAATCGTGCCGTCGGCCAGTTCAATCGCAGCGGCAGGCTGACCGTCAGTGGCTTCGGACATGGCATGGGCACGCTTTTCGACCTCACGCTCACCCAAGGCAATGCCCGCCTGGTTCATGAGCAGCTCGAGCTTGAAACGTTCCGGTTTGACAACACCGCTGGCCTTCTGGTCGCAGAGGCACTTGAAGTACCGGCGCACGATCTCATTCAGCGACGCTTCACGGCAGACATCGTCATCAATGATGCAGTTGCCTGCCATGTTGACGCCCATATCTGTCGGAGAGCGATAAGGGCTCTTGCCTGCGATCAGCTCAAACATTGCATTGACGACAGGGAAAATCTCCACATCGCGGTTGTAGTTGACCGTCGTCTTACCGTAGGCTTCCAGATGGAACGGATCAATCATGTTGACGTCGTTCAGATCGGCGGTGGCGGCCTCGTAGGCCAGGTTGACGGGATGCTTGAGGGGCAGATTCCAGATGGGGAAGGTCTCGAACTTGGCGTAGCCCGCCTTGACACCGCGCTTGTACTCATGGTAGAGCTGGGACAGGCAGACCGCCATCTTGCCGCTGCCGGGGCCGGGGGCCGTGATGACCACCAGCGGGCGCTCGGTCTCGATGTAATCGTTCTTGCCGTAGCCGTCATCGCTGACAATGTGGGCCACGTCGTTGGGGTAGCCGGGAATCTTGTAGTGGCGGAAGGTGCGGATGCCCAGGCCGTTGAGCTTCTGCTCAAACGCCGTGACCTCGGGCGCATCGGTGTACTTCGTCACGCAGACGCTGCCCACAAACAGGCCGACGCCCTGGAAGGCATCGATCAGGCGCAGCACGTCCACATCGTAGGTGATGCCGTAGTCACCGCGCATCTTGTTGGCGACGATGTCCTCGGCGCTGATGACGATGACGACCTCGGCCTGCTCCTTGAGCTGCAAAAGCATCTGCAGCTTGGAATCAGGCTGAAAGCCCGGCAGCACGCGGGACGCATGGTAGTCGTCAAACAGCTTGCCGCCAAATTCCAGATAGAGCTTATTGTCAAACTGGGCGATACGCTCCCGGATGTGGGCGGACTGCATCGCAAGATATTTGTCGTTATCAAATCCGATCTTCATCTACATTCCCCTTTTCCTGTGCTTAAACCAATATGTAATTAGTATACCATTTTTCGCGGCGGCTTGCAATGGGGTGGGCGCGCTTTCCTGGCCGGAAGAGGCCCTGCGCGCCAACATTATCGCGCAGGTCAGTCTGGCGCTGAACCGCATCTGGACCGAGTGGTATCCCAGCCGCGGGTACAGCTTCAACATCACGGGGTCGCCGGGGTACGACCAGGCCTATGTCAACGGGCGCACGGTGTTTGCGGTCATGGAGCGGCTGACCGCCGAACTGTTCAACACCTTTGTCCAGCGCAGCGGCGACGCCGAACCGTACTTTACCGAATACTGCGACGGCAAGACCGTGACCTGCCCCGGCATGAAGCAGTGGGGCACGGTGGACCGCGCGCGGGAGGGCATGAACGCGCTGCAAATCCTGCGGTACTACTACGGAAACCGCGTGCAGCTGGCCACAACCGACAACATTGCCGCCATCCCGTCCAGTTATCCGGGCAGCCCGCTGCGGCGCGGCAGCACCGGGACGAATGTGCGCATCCTGCAAAAGCAGCTTTCCCGCATTGCCAAGGATTACCCGTCCTTCGGCAAGCCCGCCGTGACCGGCACCTTCGACGAGGCCACCGAGAACAGCGTGAAGAAATTCCAGAAGCAGTTCAGCCTGACGGCGGACGGCGTGGTCGGCAGGGCAACGTGGAACAAGGTGAGCTTTATTTATGTCAGCGTCAAGGACCTGGCTGAGCTGACGAGCGAGGGCGAGACTGCCGAGGGCACCCAGAGCACGGGCGGCTGGCCGGGGACTGTTCTGCGGCGCGGCAGCACGGGCAGCAGCGTGGAGCAGGTGCAGTTCTGGCTTTCGGATTTAGCGCAGTTTGATTCGTCGCTGGTGCGCGTGACGGTGGACGGCAGCTACAGCGCGGAAACTGAGCGGGCCGTGCGGGCGTTCCAGCAGAAGCAAGGCCTGACAGCGGACGGCGCAGTCGGGCAGCGCACATGGAACGCGCTGTACGCCGCGTGGGTCGACGCGCAGAGCGACCTGGGCGGTACAGCGTGGCCGGGCACAGCGCTGCGGCGGGGCGCTGCCGGCATGGAGGTGCGGCTTGTGCAGTTCTGGCTGCGGCTGGCGGCGGACAACTACAGCGCACTGCGCACCGTGACCGTGGACGGCAGCTACGGCGCGGCGACGGTCAGCGCGGTGGAGGCATTTCAAACGCTGTTTGGGCTGACGCCGGACGGCGTCGTCGGGCGCAGCACGTGGAACAAGCTGAAGGAGGTCGGGCTGGCCGTGGCAAACAAAATTGTGGCCGCCAACGTCGCGCCCGGGCAGTTCACGACCACCACGCGGGCGGGCAGCAGCGGCACCGCCGTGCGGGCCGTGCAATACTATCTGCGGCGGCTGGCGGCCTACTACAGCGATGTGCCGCGCGTGGCCGTGGACGGAAAATTCGGCGCGGCGACGACGCGGGCCGTTAAGGCGTGGCAGTCCCGCGCCGGACTGACGGTGGACGGCGTCGTCGGGCGGCTAACGTTCCAAAGCCTGTACGACGCCGCGCAGGCACTCGAAGCCAGCGGCCCCGTTGTGCGCACGGTCAGCCTGCCCGCGCCCGCTGCCACGCTGCGCCCCGGCGACACCGGCACGGCGGTGCTGCGGCTGAATCGGCTGCTGCTCTTTTTGAGTCAGTGGATACCGGAAATCAACTTTACGGCCAGCGACACGCCCGACAATACCTTTGACCTCGAGTTGGAAACTGCCGTGCGCAGTGCGCAGCGGTACTTCGGGCTGACCGAGACCGGCGCGGTGACGGCGGCGGACTGGAAGGTGTTCCGCGATGCCGCCGAGCAGCTGTTAGCCGCGAACCCCGCCGGGCCCAGCCCCGAGCCGGGCGGCGTCTGGCCCGCCAGTGCGCTGGCACTGGGCAGCGCCGGGCCCGCGGTCCTGCAGGTGCAGAAGTGGCTGAATATTATCGCCGCCGCGGACCAGACCGCCGATTTTGTGCCCGAGACCGGCCTGTTCGACACCGAGACCCAGGCCGCACTGGAAAGCTACCAGCTGACCGCCGGGCTGGAAACGCTGGGCGTCGTGGACGCCGACACATGGGAGAGCCTGCGTCTGGCCGCGCAGGGGCTCTGCCGCGAATGTCAGGAGGGATAAGCTATGCCAAAGGTCTACGTGTACGACTCCTATGACAACAAGTTTTTCCGCTATACTTTGCGTGAGAACGACCCGATGCCCTACAGCACCGATACAACGCTGCGGGTGCGGGAGTTCCGCGGGTCCAGCAAGAGCAACGTGCTCTGGACGACCACCGCTGCCATGGAGGCGTGGAACCTGACCCGCCGCACCTACGGCAGCGGTATCCCGGTGGGGTACGCCTTCAAGCGCATCTGGGAGGGCGGCCACGGCACGACGAGCCAGCACTATGCGGGCGTGGCGTTCGACGTGGGGCAGAGCAGCACTGCCGCAAATCGCCGCAAAATTTACAACGCCGCTGTGCGGACCGGGGCGTGGGGTTACGTGGAGCCGCTGTCGATGACACCCACCTGGGTACACTTTGACCGGCGGTACGGCAAGCCCGCGTGCCGCAGCACGACGGCAGGCTACCCCACCGTGCGGCGCGGCAGCCGCAGCACCTACGTGCTGATTTTGCAGGACGCGCTGAACGCGCTGGGTTATACGACGAACACGCTGGACGGCATCTTCGGCCATGCGACGGAGAACGCGCTCAAGGCGTGCCAGCGGCGGTTCGGCCTGACTGCCGACGGCGTATGCGGCTGCGCCAGCTGGAAAAAGATTGCCGAGGCGACGGTGGGGATCGGCAAAACGGCGACGGTTATTGATTCTTGATTTATCTGCTGGTATAATAAACTTGCCTCCCTCCGGGAGGGGCCAAGGAGCTGCACTATATTATATAAGGAAGTGTTCCCACATGGATATGCTGGAGTTTTTGCGCACCCGCCGCACCTACCGCCGCTTTGAACAGCGCCCTGTTGCGCCGGAGATCCTGACCGAGGCCGTCGATGCGGCACGGATAGCCAGCTGCGGTGCCAACCGCCAGACCGTGCGGTACATCGTTGTGCAGAGTGCCGACGCCGTGGCCGCTGTGCAGCCGCTGGTACACTGGGCCGCCTACCTGCCGCCCGAGCAGGGCCAGCCGAAGCCCGACGAGCTGCCCACCGCGTTCATTGCGGTTTTGCAGGACGACAACCTGCCCGGCACGTCCGATGTGGACGTCGGTCTGGCACTGGGCAGCCTGACCGCCGCAGCCTGGGCACACGGCGTGGGCAGCTGCATCATGGGCGCGATTGACCGCCCGGCCCTGACCAGGCTGCTGGCCCTGCCCGATGGCGTGCGCCTGTGCTACATGGTCGCACTGGGCTACCCGACGCACGCGAGCAAGCTGGTCGAAATGCAGGACGGCAGCGTCAAGTATTATCTCGATGAAAACCGCGGCTACTGCGTGCCAAAGCGCAGCATGGACGAGGTGCTGCTGAAAACGCTGTAAAAGTAAAAATCGCAGTCCCGATGATGAAATCGGGGCTGCGATTTTTTGTATCCGTCAGAAGCGGCGTCTTTCAGCCTTATCCCAAAATAGCAAAGCTCTGTGCGCCCAGGGACAGCGTGTCGTTGACGATCTCCGCCTTGCCGATCGTGTACTGAATTTTCAGATCCTCGGCCAGCTCCAGCGGCAGCTCGATGGAGACACCCGCCGGGTTGACGGCGCAGATCAGATCGCCGCGCTGCCAGACGAACGGGCGATAGTCGTCCTTCGCCTTGGGTGCGTACAGCACCTTGAACGGCGCGTCTGCGTTCAGGTCAGCGTGTGCATGACGGAAAGCCAGCAGCGACTTCACGCTGTTCAACAGGCTGTCGGGGTCGTCCGCCTGGGCGGCCACGGTGGGCGCATCGGCGGCAGTGTCCACAGGCAGATAGATATCCTGCGCGTCGGCGGTGGAGAAGCCGTGGTTGGCCGTGTCGTCCCACTGCATCGGCGTGCGGGAGCCCGTGCGGAAGTAGCCGCCCTCCTTGGTGGGCAGCGGCAGATAGCGCATACCGATCTCGTCACCGTAGTAGACGAAGGGCGCACCGGGCAGCGTGAAAATTGTCGCGTAGGCCAGCCGCAGCTCGTCAGTCGTCAGGCCCGCGGAGGGGCGGATCGTGTCATGGTTGCAGGTGATGAAGCACCACAGACCGTCCTTGTGGGTGGCCTTGTAGGCCGGCAGGTACTCGTCCAGGAATTTGTCAATGCCGGTGCCGGAGTTCTTGCAGAAGTACGCCTTGCCGATGTTGTGCGGGTTCGAGTCCATCGCACCGTCATAGTTGCGCATGAGCCAGCTGTAGCCGTTGCCCTGCCACTCGAGATAAAAGTCCATGTCAAAGCCGTTTTTCAGCGACATGCGCGGGCCGTTCCACTCGGCGATGAGCGCGGCCTCGGGATACTCGACGTCCAGCATATCCCGGATATTGCGCCAGATTTTGCAGGTGTACTTTTTGTTCTTAGTGTCATTCTTTACAAGGCTCGACGCCATATCGACGCGGAAGCCGTCGCAGCCCATGTCCAGCCAGAACCGCATGACGTCCTTCATGGCCTCCACCGTCGCCACGCAGGCGGGGTCGTCGGTGGGCTTCTGCCACTTCTGGTTGATCTTTCCATAGCCGTAGTTCAGCGCGGGCTGGCACTTGAAGAAGTTCAGGATATACGTGCCGTTGCGCTCGGTCTCGCCGCCGATGAACGGCATACCGTCGCCGGAGGCAAAGCAGGAATCCGTCCAGATAAAGCGGTCCGAGTATTCGTTGTGCCCGGGCTTGCAGCTGGCCTTGAACCACGGGTGTTCCTCGCTCGTGTGGCCGGGCACCAGGTCGAACAGCACACGGATGCCCTTCTCATGCGCGGCCTTGAACAGCGCGGCGGCGTCCTCGTTCGTGCCGTAGCGCGGGGCGATCTTTTTGTAGTCGCGCACATCATAGCCCGCATCCTTGAACGGCGAATCAAAGCAGGGGTTGATCCACAGGGCATTGCAGCCCAGGTCCCTGATGTAGTCGAGCTTGGCAATAATGCCCTGCAAATCACCGATGCCGTCGCCGTTGGTATCATAGAAGCTCTGGGGGTAGATTTCATAGAACACTGCGTCTTTCAGCCACTGTTTCATGAGATGTCTCCTTTACTATAATAGACAGATAGAATATCCACGGCAGCCCGCAGGGGCGCATTTCCTGTGCGCTCGGGAGGTTTTCCCCGCCGCGCACGGCCACGGGCGGATAGGAAATCCGCCCCTGCGGCGCTCCCTGTCAGTTTGCCGCTTCATGAGTATGGAAACGTTTCATCCGTTTCTACCCCTATACTATCCCCTTCTTCTCCCTTTGTCAACGCAGCAAAGCAGACAAAATAAACCACAAATTTTCTACATTTTGCATCAAAAACTAACATATTGCCAATTTGTGAACGTTTCATTGACAAATTACGAACATCGCGGTAAAGTAGTAGGCACAAGCGATTGTAAAATTTAATAGGAAAGAGGGATTCATGTAATGAATACGCTTGTAATCGTTCTGATTGCCGCGGTTGTCCTGGTATGTGCGTACGCCGGATATGGCCGCTGGCTCGCCAAGACCTGGGGTGTCGACCCCAACGCCAAGACTCCTGCTGTGCGGCTGGAGGATGGCAAAGACTACGTTCCCACCAACGGCTGGACGGTGTTCGCCCACCAGTTCTCCTCCATCGCAGGTGCAGGCCCTGTCACCGGTGCCATCCAGGCTGCCGCGTTCGGCTGGCTGCCTGTCCTGCTGTGGGTCCTGATCGGCGGCGTTTTCTTCGGCGCTGTCACCGACTTCGGTGCGCTGTACGCCTCCGTCAAGAATGACGGCAAGTCCATGGGCCTGCTGATCGAGAAGTACATCGGCAAGACGGGCCGCAAGCTGTTCCTGCTGTTCTGCTGGCTGTTCTGCGGCATCGTCATTGCTGCTTTTGCAGACATGGTTGCCGGCACCTTCAACGCCTTTGACGCCGACGGCGCACAGGTCGAGGCCGCCTTCACCAACGGCTCTGCAGGCATGGTCTCCATCATGTTCATGGTGTTCGCCGTCATCTTCGGCCTGATCCAGAAGAAGTTCAACTTCTCCGGCTGGAAAGAGGCCGTCGTCGGCATTGCCTTTATCGTGCTGTCCTTCGTGGTCGGCATGAACTGCCCCATCATCCTGGGCAAGGCTGCCTGGAGCTACATCACCTTCATCTACATCTTCTTTGCGGCGGTCCTGCCCATGTGGCTGCTGAAACAGCCACGTGACTACATGACCACCTTCATGTTCGGCGCTATGATCGCCGGTGCGATTGTCGGCCTGCTGGTCGCCCACCCCACCATGAACCTGCCCGTTTTCACCGGCTTCAACAATGAGAAGCTCGGCACCATGTTCCCCATCCTGTTCGTCACGGTTGCCTGCGGTGCGGTTTCCGGCTTCCACAGCCTGGTTTCCTCCGGTACTTCTTCCAAGACCGTTGAGAACGAGAAGGACATGCTGAAGGTCGGCTACGGTGCCATGGTGCTCGAGAGCCTGCTGGCTGTCCTGGCCCTCTGCGTTGCCGGTGCTGCCGCTGCTGCGGACGGCACCCCCGCCTCCGGTACCCCGTTCCAGATCTTCAGCCGCGGCGTCGCAGGCTTCTTTGAGATGTTCGGCGTGCCCGTTTCCATCGCTACCGTCTTTATGACGATGTGCGTTTCCGCTCTCGCCCTGACCAGTCTGGACGCCGTGGCCCGTATCGGCCGCATGAGCTTCCAGGAGCTGTTCAGCGTGGATGACATGGAGCACGCCGAGGGCTGGCGCAAGCTGTTCTGCAACGTCTACTTCTCCACCTTTGTCACGCTGGTGTTCGGCTTCCTGCTGACCCAGATCGGCTATGCCAATATCTGGCCTCTGTTCGGTTCCGCCAACCAGCTGCTCAGCGCTCTGGTCCTGGCTACCCTGTGCGTTTTCCTCAAGGTCACGGGCCGCAACAACAAGATGCTGTTCCCGCCGCTGGTCATCATGCTCTGCGTCACCTTCACCGCTCTGGTGCAGCGACTGATTGCAATGGTCAAGGCCATCTCTGCCGCTGCCGCCACTGCCATCCCCGCCGGTGAGACCACCTGGGGCGCTGTCTTTATCGCCAACGGTCTGCAGCTGATCCTTGCGATCCTGCTGATCGTCCTGGGCCTGAACATTGTGTTCCACAGTGTCAAGAGCTACAAGGCCAGCGAAAAGAACAGCGAAAAGGCTGCTGTTTAATCCAAACAGCACTTGACAAATATACCGTATTGAGGTAATATTTATTCGGCCGCAATGGCGCGGCATTACACTGCACCATTCGGCAGTCATAAGGCATTTGGCCCCCGTGATCCGCACAGTGGAACACCGGGGCTTTTTGCATAAAAATGAGGGAAATTTATAAAGGAGACCATGAACCATGAAGCTTAAAAACACGCTGGCCCTGAGCCTTGCCGCTGTGATGGCCGCCGGTCTGACCGCCTGCGGCTCCGGCGCCGACACCGCCTCCCCTGCTGCGGATTCCACCGCAGCCGAGAGCACCGAGGCCGCCGCTGACACCGCCGCCCCGGACGGCGACGGTGACCCCACCACTCTGACCGTTGCCATGGAGTGCGCTTACGCCCCCTACAACTGGACCCAGAACGATGATGCCAACGGCGCTGTGGAGATCCGCGGCTCCAGCGACTACGCCTACGGCTACGACGTCATGATGGCCAAGAAGATCGGCGAGGCGCTGGGCCAGAAGGTCCAGATCGTCAAGCTGGACTGGGACAGCCTGATCCCCGCCGTCATGAGCGGCGACGTGGACTGCGTCATTGCCGGTCAGTCCATCACGGCGGAGCGCGCCGCGCAGGTCGATTTCAGCGACCCGTACTACTATGCCTCCATCGTCACCCTGACGAAGAAGGACAGCGCTTATGCCAATGCTGCAAGCGTGGCTGACCTGGCCGGTGCCACCGCCACGAGCCAGCTGGGCACCATCTGGTATGACACCTGCCTGCCGCAGATCGAGAACGCCAACATCCTGCCCGCGCAGGAGACGGCCCCCGCCATGCTGGTAGCCTTGAACAGCGGTGCGTGCGACATCGTCGTCACCGACCACCCCACCGGCCAGGCTGCTCTGACCGCCTATCCCGACCTGGTCATGCTGGACTTCGGCGGCGGCGACGGTGACTTCCAGGTCAGCGACGAGGACATCAACATCGGCATCTCGATGAAGAAGGGCAACACCGCCCTGAAGGACGCCATCAATGAGGTGCTGGCCACCATGACCACCGACGACTACAACACCATGATGGACGAAGCCATCAGCGTACAGCCCCTGAGCGAGTAATTTTGCCCGCCTGCCCCTGCCGTTTTGCGCGGCAGGGGCCTTGGTGTTGGTGAAGCTGAGGAATCATAAAGGAGAATCTCATGCAAGACTTTTTCGCAAACTGTGCCACAGTGCTGCAAAAGTACGGCTTCTCGTACCTGCGCGGCGCGGGCACGACCCTGCTGCTGGCGCTGGTCGGCACGTTTTTCGGCTGCCTGATCGGCTTTGCGGTGGGCGCTTTGCAAACCATCCCCGTTGACAAGCAGCGTGACCCCGTGTGGAAGCGCGTGCTGCTGAATATCCTGCACATCTTCCTGCGCTGCTATGTGGAGCTGTTCCGCGGCACACCCATGATCGTGCAGGCCGTGTTCATCTACTACGGCCTTTTGCAGGTGTTCGGCATCAAGATGGGCATGTGGCAGGCCGGCTTCTTCATCGTGTCCATCAACACCGGCGCGTACATGGCCGAAACGGTCCGCGGCGGCATTGTCTCCATCGACCCGGGCCAGACCGAGGGCGCGAAGGCCATCGGCATGAACCACTGGCAGACGATGCTGCACGTCATCCTGCCGCAGGCGCTGCGCAACATCATCCCGCAGATCGGCAACAACTTCATCATCAACATCAAGGACACGTCTGTTTTGAGCGTTATCTCGATCACCGATTTGTTCTTTGTCCACAAGAGCGTGGTCGGCGCGCTGTACACCTATTTTGAGAGCGCTGCCATCGTCATGGTCATCTACCTGACGATGACGCTGTTCGCCAGCTACCTGCTGCGCCTGTGGGAGAAAGCGCTCGACGGCCCGCAGAACTACGACCTGAACACGACTGACTCGCTGGCCTACACAAGCGGCATGTACAATGCCCCGGACCCGAACCATGAGTCCCAGAATCTGGATATGAAGGGAGGCGCAGCCCATGTCTGAGCCTGTTATCGAGGTGCACCACCTCTCCAAGAGTTTCGGCACCCATGTTGTTTTGCGTGACGTGGACTTTACCGTCAACACGGGCGACGTGACCTGCATCATCGGCGCGTCCGGCAGCGGCAAATCCACGCTGCTGCGCTGCATCAATCTGTTGGAGACGCCCACGAACGGCAAGGTGCTGTTCCATGGCAGCGACATCACGGCCAAGGGGAGCGACCCCTGCGCCTACCGCGCCAAGGTGGGCATGGTGTTCCAGAGCTTCAACCTTTTCAATAACATGACCGTGCTGGACAACTGCACCGCGGGCCTGCGCTACGTGCTGCACCAGGACAAAGAGACCGCCAAAAAGACCGCACTCGAGAATCTGGAGAAGGTCGGCATGGCCCCCTACATCCACGCCAAGCCGCGCCAGCTTTCCGGCGGCCAGAAGCAGCGCGTTGCGATTGCCCGCGCCCTGGCGATGCAGCCCGAGGTGCTGCTGTTTGACGAGCCGACGTCCGCCCTTGACCCGCAGATGGTCGGTGAAGTCCTTGCCGTCATGCGCCAGCTGGCCAAAGAGGGCCTGACGATGATCGTCGTCACCCACGAGATGGCCTTTGCCCGCGACGTTTCGAGCCACGTTGTCTACATGGCCGACGGCGTCATCTGCGAGGAAGGCACCCCCGCCGACATTTTTGAGCACCCGCAGAATGCAAAGACCGTGGAGTTCCTGAGCCGGTTCCGGCAGGCGTAAATTGGTATAAATACGAAAGGTCGTGCTGACGATGGATCGTCGGCACGACCTTTTTGTTTGTGATATTGGGATACGGCCCGGGAGGGAGGAATCCCGCCCCTACGGATGGCGGAAAACTCATGACGAAAGATGTAGGGGGCGGCATCCTCGACGCCCCGCGGAGGGGTCAAGACCCCTCCCTACGATGCAAAAGATAAAGGGGCGGTAACGGCAAGGCTGCGGGCGGCATATATGCCGCCCCTACAGAGCAATGATTTAAAGCAGAGTCCATCCCAAAATCAGCAGCTGTTTAACCCTGCGGGGGTTCGGGGGAACTCCCGAGTTTAAGGTGGAGGAAGGCCCACAGGCGTTAAGCGCGAACAGTAATACTGCGTTCGCGTAGCCTGTGGGCCTTCCGACTTCCTTTTTGGGGTTCTTAGGGGCGTGCAGCCCCTAAGTCGCGGGTCCGCTGCGTCGAAACAGCGGCAATTTTCTTTGCTACTTTCTTTTGTTGGCAAAAGAAAGTAGGAGTTCCCGGGAGGCAGCCGTTAATGGGTTCACCGCCTTTTCCACGCCGTTCCAAACCCGATGACGCTTGCGCAAAACGCGGCGGCCAGCGCCTCGATGGGGAAGCCGTCCCCGGTTTGCGGCAGCGCCGCCGGGGCGGCAGCCTTCACGGTCCGTGTGCCAGCCCTCGCGGCTGACGCAGTCACCGCTGCCGCGGCGGTCTCCGGCGGGTCATACCGGTTCACAAACAGCACGCCGTCGGCCTTCGCGGTCTCCCCGCTGCGCACGGCCCAGAGCCCGGCGGCAAGACCGCCGTCCGGGCGGCCCGTCACCCGGACCGTGACCGTGTAGCTGTGCGTATCGTAGGTCGTGTGGGCAGCGCCGCCGCTGCGCTCGGCAACCAGATACCGGTAATCCCCCGGCTCGTCAAAGGCAAAGCCCGTAAAATACACGGTGCCGCCGTTTTTTACGGTCAGGGCACGCTGCACAGGCGCGGGGGCCGCGTCCAGCGGCGTCAGCTCCACCGTATAGACGGCGTCCGCCGCCGCGCCGTCGGTGCGGACACTGACGGGGATTGCCGTGCCCGCCCGCGCAGCCGCCACGGGCAGCGGGCAGAGCAGCGCCAGCAGCAGGGCCGCTGCGGGCAGCCAGCACCGCAGGGCCGTTTTGCCAAAGGTCATTGCATTTCATCTCCTTCTTTCAGGGGGCAGAGCCGCCCCAGCACGACGACCCGCCCGTTTGTCTCGCTCCCGGCGCAGGTCGAAAGCGCCACCAGCCGGTCCTGCGCCGTCACACCGATGTCCCGCTGCTGCACGGCCTGCGCCGCCGCATAGTCCAGCAGCGCCCCCACATCGTCGTGGTAACGCTCCGGCGTGTAAATGGCGGTATCGTAGGCATCGGTCATTACACAGGCGAACAGCTCGATCGTATAGACGGCGTCGGGCAGACTTATGCTGCCCGCGGGGTGCGCGGCAAAATAGTCTGCCTCCGCAAACCGCGCCACATCGCCGAACATCGCGCTGTTGTCCATGTGGTGGCCGTAAATCACCGTGTACGGGTCGGTCAGGTCGGCGGCGCAGCGGCTGTCGAGAAAAATCGCGCCCGACAGGGAAAAATCACCGTAGACGTCGCGGTTGACGTAGTCCATGTTCGTCGCGCCCTGCACAACGGGGTAGTCGATGCCCGTGCCGTCCACCGTCAGCCAGCCGCAGACGTCGGGGTTGACGGTTTGCAGCCCGGCCAGCGTCGGGTTGTCGGCAGCCGGTGCGGCGGGCTTATACTGCAAAAGCTCCGCGCCCACAAACGCCCCGCGGCGCAGCGCGGCGTCCTGCCAGAGCGCGAACCCGCCGAAGGCCAGCAGCGCCAGCATCAGCAGCCCGGCCAGCGCACTGACCAGCCGTGTGCCCAGGCGTGCCAGCCGCGCCGCGCGGTCCAACATCAATCCTCACGGCGGCGCTTGCGGAAGAACACCAGCCCGCTGCCCGCGGCCAGCGCCAGCATCGCGCCGTAGGGGGCGGCGTCCAGCAGCAGGCCGGTGGGGGCAATCGAGCTGCGGGTATTCGTGACGGTCAGGGCCGTGTCGGCGGCACCCACCGTCTGCGTGGGCAGGGTCTTTTCGGTGCTCAGCGTCTCGCCGTCCAGCGTCCAGGCCGTCGTATACTTCCCAGCGTCCAGGCCGCTCTCGGTGATCGTGTAGGCCGCGCCGGTGGGCAGGCCGGTCACCTGGATCACATCGCCGCCCCGGATCGTCTCCGAGAAGCTGACCTTGCCGTTTGTAAAGGGCTTCACCTCGGCGTTGCTCGTCACGCCCGCCGCGCTTGTGGTTTGGACCGTGACCGACGCCATGCGGCCCGGGTCTGCGTCCGGGTCGGTGATCTCCAGCGTGAAGATAAAGTTGTCGGTGTAGTCGGCCCAGTCGCCCGCCAGCGCCTTGGTCACGGTCAGGCCGTGGGTCGTGTAGGTATTGGTGATGAGGTCGCTCTTGGTATTGTCATCGAGCGAGGTCAGCGTAGCGTAGTCGATTTTGAACGTTGCACCGTCCGGCTCGGACGTATTGTCGTTGACAACGCGCACCTTTAGCAGGTAGGTCGCCGTCGTGGCGGTCAGGCCGTGGATGCCGGGGTCGCGCTCGGTCAGGTGGTAGTAGTAGATGCCGGGGGCCTCGAACTTCGAGGTGTCAAAGCCGACGCTTACATCGCTCTCCTTGTTGGCAATGCCGCTTTCATCCGCCGCAAACGTGGCGGTGATGTCGCTGCCGTCCAGCTGATCCACGCTGCCTACATAGTTTTTCTCTCCGTCGTCGGGCAGGTCGCTCTCGTCGGCGGCGGTGACGTCAAAGGCAATCGTGCCCGTGATGCCGCCCGCGCCCGCGGCGTTCGTCACGTCGATGGCCTTGCGGAAGGTGATGCTGCCGGTGGTCGTGGTCAGGGTCTCTGCCGCAAACGCCGTGGCGGAGAGCGCACCCGTGAGCAAAGCAGCGGTCAGAACGGCGGAAATCTTGATGATGTTCATAAGTATGTGCTCCTTTCGGGGTGGTGTATGGTTATGTGGGTGGTTTCCGGTAGGTCGGTCCTCATCCGCCGCTGCGGCGGCACCTTCCCCCGCGGGGGGAAGGCTTGGGGCTGGGTGCCTTCCCCTGCGGGGGAAGGTGGCCGAGGCCCCGCCCGAGGCCGGATGAGGGCCGAGTGTATCTCTGCATCCTTCTTCCCTATAGTCTCTAAATCTCATTCCTCCTCACAATCGCAATGACCCGCCCGGCGATATTTTCTGCCGTCACCGGGCCGTACCGGCGGCTGTCGGGCGCACCCTCGCGGGCGTCGCAGAGGATAAAATACTCGCCGTCGGCCAGGGTCAGGGGGTAGGTCACGTCACTGTCGTAGCGGGGGGTCGTCTCGTAAATGTCCGGCTCGGCCACAAGGCTGCCGTTGATGCGCAGCAGCGCGTTTTCTGTCACCTCCACGGTGTCGCCGCCGCGGGCCGCAACACGCCCCGTGCAGCGCCGGTCATCCTGTGTAAAGACGACCACCTCCCCCGCTGCAAAGCTGCGCGGCAGCCGGTAGTAGAGCAGCAGGTCGCCGGGCTTGAGGTGCGGGTACATCGTGTCGTCCGGCTGGATCGCCAGCCCGAACACGACGCCGAACAGCACCAGCAGCAGTGCGGCCAGCGCCCCGGCGCGCAGAAAAAACTCCTTCACGTCCGCCAGCGCACGGCGGCGCTGTGTCTCGTTCACGGTGCAGCCTCCCTTCGGCGGCGGCAGACCACGGCCAGCGCCGCGCCCGCCGCCAGCAGCCAGACTGCCGGGGCCGCGTCCTGCGCAAGACCCGTGGGCGGCACGCCGTCCTTATTGTTGACGCAGGTCAGCGCCGCGTCGCCGGTCAGGGTCGCGGTATAGCTGCTGCCCAGCGTGACGCTGCTGCCGTCGTCCATTGTCGTTTCGTAGTCGGTCAGCGTCTCCTCGGTGACGGTCACGGTCTGGCCGGGCTTCAGATGCCCGATGACGATGCTGCCCTTGTGCGGGATCGTGAAGCCGTCCGCGGTCAGCGCCGCGCCGCCGTAGGGCTGCACATAGGGGGTATCCGCGGTGACCGCCGCGCCGTCAATGGCCGCCGTAAACGCAAAGCCGCGGCGCGTGTCGCCCATGCCGCCCGTGACCTGCTTGCTCACGGTGACGCGCAGGAACGGCGCGTAGGTGTTGGTGATGACAGCCTCCCCCACGCCGCCGGACGGCACCTGCACCGTCCCGGACGCCGCCGCGGCGGTGGTCGTGCAGTACCAGCCGGCTAAGTCGGGGTGGTCGGTCTCGGTCACGGTGTAGCTGCCCACGGGCACATCCTCCACCGTTACGCTGTGCAGCCCCTTGAGCGGCACGGTCAGTGCGCCGGGCGCGTCCAGCGTGACGGTGCGGGCCGTGCCGTCGTCATAGACCAGCGTATAGCTGCCGATGGGCAGGCTGCCGACGGTGAAGGTGTTCGTCACGGCCTCGGCCTCATCGCGCAGGGCCGTGTCGTCCACGGCCTTCGTCAGCCGCAGGCTGCCGGTCTGCCGGGCGTAGGTGTTCTCAAAATCGGCGTAGGTCGTGCCGTTTTGCAGCAGCGTTATGTTGGCCAGCGTCGGCGGGTCGCCCGCGGGCTGCAGCGCGTCGCCGTTGACGGCGGCGCGGCTCGCCAAATAGAGCACCGCCGCCGGGGCGGCGTGGGCGGTCTCGGCCACGGTGTAGGTGTAGAGTGTGCCGCTCTCCGACGCCACAGGCAGATCCTGTATTGTATAGCTGCATTGGGCCGGGTCGGTGCCGACGGTCATATCCGCGCCGCTTATGACGGCCACAGCCGTGCCGTCGGAGCGGGTCACGGTGAAGGTCAGCCCCGCGCGCACGGCGGTCAGCTCGTCGGCGGTCAGGCTGCCCACCAGCGTCTTGCGCAGCGTCAGGTTGGCGTGCCCGGCCACGGGCGGCGCAGGCTCGGTACTGAACCAGACTTTATCCAGCAGGTTGCCCTCGCGCCGGTCCCCCTTGCCGCTGGACAGCGCCAGAAAGAAGAACCGGCTGACATACTGCCCCGCCCGGACCGTGTAGTCTCCGCTGTGGACGCCCCACTGGTCGTTGCCGTCGGTGATCTCACCGCCGACCATGAAGCTGCGGATGGGGACCTCCTCGCCGTTGTATTGCACGGTCCGCTCCAGCGCCGCGCGCACCAGAAGTCCCCTGTTGTCGTCCTCGCTGGAAGCGCCCGCCAGAATCTCGGTGATCTGCGCTGCCACATCCACCGGCGCGATGAGCAGCGCCATCGAGTCCTGCATACCCCTGCCGCGGGCGCGGTGGGCCAGCGACCAATGCAGCGTGGTGCCGGGCGCGGTCAGCACATCCTGATACAGTGCGCCGTAGGCCTCGCAGTTCAGCTCGGCAAACTGCTGCCCGTCGTAAGCGCTGTCGATGCTGTAGCTGGCCTCGGGATAGTTCCGCGTGCCGTTATAGCTGCGGTTGGAGCCGTCCGCCAGCTCAATGTACAGGCCGGCGCTTCCGGTTTTCCAGTGCCTGGCCACGCCGGTGGTCTGCCAGACGATGCCCCCTTCCCCCGACGGGTACTGGGTAAAGAAGCTGCCGGTCTCACCGTCCGGGGAATAATACAGCCGGGATGCGGGCGTATTGTTGTCTTTGTCGTGATACGCCTTCAGCCCGGCAATATCCGGCGTTTCAAAGCTGCCGTTCTGCAGCTGGATGCAGTAGGGCACCTGCATGGCCGCGGCGGTGAGTTTTGCGCCGTCGGTGCCGGTGACCTCGACCTTATAGTACAGCCGTTCCGCATCTTTGACACCGGCAATGCAGGCATCCAGCGCAGCGTTCAGCCGGTGCTCGCTGCCCGGCGTGATGTTCCACGCATCGCCGGAGCAGAGCTGCTGCGGGACCTCCTCCCAGTTGGTGCCGTCCTTGCTGCGGTACCAGGTGTACACAGCGCCATCGAGTCTGTCCGTGCTGCCGTTGACCTTCGCTGTAAAGCAGCCGTCGGTCCGAATGCTGTCCACCAGCTCTGCGCTTGTGACAACGGCAGTCTGCGCCGCGGTGTCGGGCGCGGCGAGCAGCGCATCCATCACGAGGGTGCGTGCGGTCTCGGGTGTTGCCGCGGGGTCAGGTGCCGGGGTCGGCTCTGCCTCTATTTCGGGTTCCGGTGCAGGCGGGTCCGGGTCGGCGGGCGCAATCGCCGCCGCAGACTCCGCCGTGGCGGGCAGTTCATCCGCCGCAAACACAGCGTTGGCCATGCCTGCCGCCATACAGCAGGCCAGCAGCACAGCCAACAGACGTTTTTTCATGTACGGTTCCTCCTTTGCTGGTTTCCCGTGCGGGGCTTGTCTTCCCGCCGGGTCAATTGGGAGTATACCGTCCGCCGTTCGCGGAACACGTCGAGGGCTGCTTTCTTCCAAAAGGTTACAAAAAAGACGCACCACGGATGTTTTTCCGTAGTGCGTCTTTTCTGTATTCACTTCTGCCCTGCACCTTTCCGCAAGCGCCCGCCTATGGGACACCTGCGGGCCGGGCATGCCCGGCCCCTACTGTCTCTGCAATGGGGAAATGCGCTGCTGCGGCAGGTTGGCGGGCAGCCAATGGCCGCCCCTACCGTCCTTGGGGCCGTTTACACCACCGTCACCAGCGTCTCACAGTCGCCGGTCACGGCGTACTTGCCGCTGCCCGCGGGGATAAAATAGCTTTCGCCCTTTTTGACCTTCACGGTCTCGCCGCCGCAGGTCAGCGTGCCCGCGCCGTCGGTGATGAGCAGCGAGACAAAGCTCTTTTCGTCGGCCACGCCGTCAAACGCGCCTTTTTTCGCGTCCACCGTGAAATACTCGCACTGCGCGAGATGGCTGCCGAAGTCGTGCTTTTGCGGCGGCGTGCGGCGGGTCACGTCCAGCGCCTTTTCAATGTGCAGGGCGCGGGGCTTGCCGTCCGCACCGACGCGCCCGTAGTCGTAGACGCGGTAGGTCACGTTGGAGTTCTGCTGCACCTCGACCACGACGATGCCCTGGCAGATGGCGTGCAGCGTGCCGGACGGGATAAAAAAGCAATCCCCTTTATGCACCGGCACGGCGTTCAGGACCTCGGTCAGGGTGTTATTTTTAATGCGCTCCGCAAACTCCTCTTTGGAGATTTCGTGCGTAAAGCCGTAGTAGAGATACGCCCCCGGCACGCAGTCCAGCACATACCACATCTCGCTTTTGCCGTACTGGTGTTCGTTTTTCAGCGCGTAGTCGTTGGACGGGTGTACCTGAACGGACAGGTTCTGCTTGGCATCAATAAATTTTGTCAGAATCGGGAACTGCTCGAATTTTGCGCAGTCCGTGCCCAGGGCTTCGGGGTGCGCGGCCACGTAGTCCGCCAGCGTCGTGCCGTCGGGCAGATAGCTCGGGCCGTCCGGGTGGCAGGACAGCACCCACGCTTCTGCCAGCGGTTCAAGGTCGCTCTTGATGCCGAAATCGGTGCGCAGGCGGCTGCCGCCCCACAGATAATCCTGGCAGCTCGGGGTCAATTTCAGAATTGCTATACCGCTCACGCTTTCATCATGTCCGCGGCGGCTTTGGCCAGCGCGGCGTTCACGGCATCGGCGGCTGCCTCACTGTCGCCAACGGCGGAAAGATAAACTTTAATTTTCGGCTCGGTACCGGAGGGGCGGACCATCAGCTTATGCCCGCCGTCCAGATGGTATTCCAGCACGTTGGCGCGGGGCAGGCCGGTGCCGTCGGTGTCGTAGTCCACGACGGACTCCACCTTGTACCCGGCAATGTCCTCCGGGGCGTTGGCGCGCAGCTTCTTCATCAGCTCCTGCATCGTGCGCATGCCGCTCTCGCCCTCAAAGGCAAAGCTGCACAGCGCATTGCGGTAGTAACCGAACTCCCTGTACAATGCCTCGATGGCGTCCAGCAGCGTCTTGCCCTGCTGGGCGTACCAGGCCGCGGCCTCGCAGACCAGCAGCGTCGCGTTGACAGCGTCCTTGTCGCGGACGTGGCCGCCGGACAGGTAGCCGTAGCTCTCCTCAAAGCCGAAGATATAGCGTTCGGGACGCCCCTCGGCCTCCAGCTTGCCGATCTGCTCGCCGATGAACTTAAAGCCGGTCAGGGTGCGGCGCAGCTCGACGCCGTATTTTTTTGCCACCGGCGCTGCCATATCGGTGGAGACAATCGTCGTTACCGCCACGGGGTCGGCGGGCATCGTGCCCTGTGCCAGACGGGTGCGGCAGATATAGTCCAGCAGGATAATGCCCATCTCGTTGCCGGTAATCAGGCGGTAGCCGCCCTTGCCGTCGGGCACGGCGGTGCCGCAGCGGTCACAGTCGGGGTCGGTGCCCAGCAGCAGATCGGGGCGGACCTTGTCGCACAGCTCCAAGCCTTTTTGCATAGCTTCGCGGATCTCGGGGTTCGGGTAAGGGCAGGTCGGGAAGTCGCCGTCGGGCTTTTCCTGCTCGGGCACAACGGTCACATGGGTCACGCCGAGCTTTTTCAGCAGCTTTTTCACACATTCCAGACCCGTGCCGTTCAGCGGGGTGTAGACGAGCTTGAGCGCGTCGATGCCCGCGCCGTCGCCGACGCGCTGGTCATAGACAGCCTGCACAAAATCATCGAGGCATTTTTCGTCTATTGTCACAATGCGGCCCGCGGCGGCGGCAGCGTCAAAATCTGCCAGCCGGACATCGTCAAAGCAATCAATTTTTTCGATAGCTGCCAGAATTTTCTCGGCAGCCTCCAGCGTGATCTGGCAGCCGTCCGCGCCGTAGACCTTGTAGCCGTTGTACTTAGCGGGGTTGTGGCTGGCCGTCACGCAGACGCCCGCGCCGCAGCCGAGGTACCGCACCGCCCACGAAAGCGCCGGGGTCGGCTCAAGCCGGGGGTACATGCAGGCGGTAATGCCGTTCGCGGCCAGCACGCGGGCGGTCTCGCGGGCGAACAGCGCACCGTTATGGCGGCTGTCGTGGGCAATGGCTACCTTTTTGGGCAGGCCGGACGCATTGAGGTAGTCCGCCAGCCCCTGCGTTGCCTTGCGCACGGTGTAGAGGTTCATCCGGTTCGTTCCCGCGCCGATCACGCCGCGCAGGCCGCCGGTGCCGAATTCCAGATCGCGGTAAAAGCGGTCCGTGACGGCGTCGCCGTCGCCCGCGATGGAGACGAGCTCGGCTTTGACGGCGTCGTCCAGATCCGGCTGGGCAAGCCAGCGGTTATAGAGGTCGTTTGTATTGTTCATGGAGTTTCTCCTTTATCTTCCCTTGGGTCCTGCGGGCAGCCGCAAGCCGCCCCGCCTCTCTATTATCTTGCATTTTTACCGCTTTTGCAAGTACTAAATCTTTGTCGGCACCGCCGGATTTTCCGGTCCAGACTGTCAAAAAATTGCATTCCTGCCTTATTGCGTATGTAGGGGCGACCATTGGTCGCCCGCCAACTTACCGCAGCAACGCATTTTTCCGGGTGGTTTGCTTACAAGGCAAACGGGCACGGGCGAGCAATGCTCGCCCCTACAAGAGTTTTTCGACAGTCTGCGCCGGATTTTCCGGTCAGCCCTGCCAGACACCTTTTATTGCCTCCGCTTCACTTTCCGCCAGCGCCGGGGCGCCGGAATTGGCAAACAGGCTGCCATAGCGGTAGAGCCCCGCGCCCTGCACCCCTAAACGGGCAAGCAAAGCAAGCTGGTCGGCCAGCGCATGGCCGGAAAACCACTCGGAGCCGGCATCGGACCCATCCCCTGCGCCGACGCGGTAGGCCCCCAGCCCGGCGTACAGCTTCACGCCCGCCGCGCGGGGCAGTGCGGCCCACGCGGCGGCCAGCTGCGCAAAGCTGTGCGACGCATCGCCGTTTTTTATATATTCCTGCCCCCAATAAAGCTGGGGCATCAGGTAATCCACAGTCCCCTGCCGCAGCCAGCGGGCCGCGTCGCTGTATTGCAGGGTGTAGTTCTGCTCCGGGTCGCCCGCCGGGGCTGCGCCGAACCGCACGCCGTACCGCCGGGCCGCGGCGTGGCAAAGCTCCATCAGGGCGTTCACGTTCTCCCGCCGCCAGTCGTCCTGCGTCAGTGTGCCGCCGCTGGCCGCGTAGTCCGCCGCGTCAAAGGCCGGGTCGGTGGTGGGGTAAAAATAGTCGTCAAAGTGGATGCCGTCCACAGCGTACCTTGCGCACAGCTCCCCCACCCCGTCGGCAATGTACTGCCGCACATCCGCGTTGGCGGGGTCGAGATACGCGCCGGTGTCGGTGTACCTGACCCAGTCCGGGTGCAGCCGCGCCGGGCTTGCGCCGCACAGCGCCGGGGTCTGCCCGGCCTGGATGCGGTAAGGGTTGACCCAGGCTTCCAGCTGTAAGTCCCGCGCGTGGGCGGCGTCCACCAGCAGTGCCAGCGGGTCAAACCCGGGGTCCTGCCCCTGCGTGCCGGTGCAGAGGTGGCTGAACGGAAAATAGTCGCTGGGGTAGAGCGCATCGCCGAAGGGCCGCACCTGCGCCAGCACGACTGTTGCGCCAATCGACTGTATATTGTCCAGCATTGTGCCGATTGCCTGCGTGAACGCCTCCGCCGACGAGAAATCGACCTGCTCCCATTCCAGATAGCTGACCCACACAGCGCGGTAGGGCGCGGCGGCCCGGGCGACGGCGGTTGGGGTGGGGGTCGGCACCGCAGCGGGGGCCGGGACAGCCTTTTGCGGCAGTGCAAGCAGCGGCGCAAGCAGAAAGACGGCTATTATAAATAAGTAGAATCCGATCCGACGCATGGCATGTACCTCCTGCGGTATGTATATGCGGGGCGGGCAGCGGGTAGGACAGGGCCGCCGGGAGGCCGCCCCCCTGCGGCAATCCGCTGCCGGGCGGTCATGGGGTCTCCCCTTACCACATTGACAAAAAACACCCTGCAATGCTATAATGTTTTTATATATAACACAATTTTTATCTACCCATTCCTTCACACAAAGGCGGAAGCATTATGACCAGAGAACAGGTCGAAACGGAAATGGCCCAATACCGCACCATTTTTACTGTGGTGCGGCTGCTGGATGCTGCGCAGGTCGGCGGCGAGGAGTCCGTCAACAGCTTTTGCAGCTGCTACAGCTATTGGGGCAAAAACACCCCCTGCCGGAACTGCATCTCCCGGCAGGTGCTGGAGGATCACCGCCAGCGCACCAAGCTGGAATACATGGGCAGCGAGGTCTTTCAGGTCACCGCCGTCTACCGCGAGGTCGACGGCGTTCCCTGTGTCATGGAGCTGATCCAGAAGCTGGACGGCGAGACCCTCATTGACCCCGAAAACGGGGACCGCCTGATAGACAGCATCGCGAGCTACCACACCAAGCTCTACCACGATGCACTGACCGACAGCTACAACCGCCTCTACTTTGAGGACGCGCTCAAGGACAAGACCGACCCCGCCGGTGTGGCCGTGCTGGATCTGGACGACTTTAAATTGATCAACGACACCTACGGCCATCAGGCCGGCGACATAGCGCTGCGCACCTGCGTTGACGTGGTGCGCGCCTGCATCCGCAAATCGGACGTGCTCATCCGCTACGGCGGCGACGAGTTCCTGCTGGTGCTGCCGGGCATTGAGCGCGCGGCGTTCCTGGCCAAGCTGGACCGCATCCGGGAGCAGCTGCACACCGCCAGCGTGCCGGGGTATTCCCGTCTGCAGCTGTCCGCCAGCATCGGCGGCGTGATAACGCAGCCCGGCGAGACCGTGGAGCAGGCAGTCTCCCGCGCCGACAAGCTGATGTACCAGGCCAAGAACCGCAAAAACATGGTCGTGACCGAGGACAACGCCCGGGACGGCGCTTTGAGCGCTGCCGGGCGCGAAAGCCAGACCCGCCAGAGCATTTTAATTGTGGACGACTCCGAGATGAACCGCGCCATTCTGGCGGAGATCCTGGGCAGCGACTACAACATTCTGGAGGCGGCGAACGGCAGGGAATGCCTGGCCATGCTGGAGCAGTACGACACCGGCATCGCGCTGATCCTGCTGGACATCGTCATGCCGGTCATGGACGGCTTTGCGGTGCTGAGCGAGATGAACCGCAGCCACTGGATCGAGGACATCCCCGTCATCATGATCTCGAGCGAGGATGCCGACACCGTTGTGCGCCGCGCCTACGAGCTGGGCGTCTCGGACTATGTCAGCCGCCCGTTCGATGCGGGCGTCGTCTACCGCCGCGTTTTCAACACGATCAAGCTCTACGCCAAGCAGCGGCGGCTCGCCTCGCTGGTGACGAGCCAGATCAAGGAAAAAGAGAAAAACACCAAGATGATGATCTCGATCCTGAGCGAGGTCGTCGAGTTCCGCAACGGCGAGAGCGGCCAGCACGTGCTGCACATCGGCACGCTGACCCAGCGCCTTCTGGAGCGGCTGACGCAGAAAACCGACAGGTATGACCTGCCGCCCGAAACGCAGGAGCTGATCGTCATGGCATCGGCGCTGCACGACATCGGAAAGGTTGCGATAGACGATAAGATCCTGAACAAGCCCGGGCGGCTTACCCCGGAGGAGTTCGATCTTATGAAAACCCACACCGTTGTGGGCGCGAACATGCTGGACCATCTGGGCCGCTATAAAAACGAAGCGCTTGTCAAGACCGCCCACGACATCTGCCGCTGGCACCACGAGCGCTGGGACGGCCGCGGCTACCCCGACGGCCTGGCCGGGGACGACATCCCGATTTCGGCACAGATCGTCTCGATGGCGGACGTCTACGACGCGCTGGTCAGCAAGCGCGTCTACAAGGCCGCCTACTCACCGGACACCGCGGTGCAGATGATCCTGCACGGCGACTGCGGGCAGTTCAACCCCCTGCTGCTGGAATGTCTGGTGGAAATTCAGGACGTCTTAAAGGCCGAGATCGTCGGGCGGGAGAACGAATCGGAGTAACGGTATATTTTTAGCTCGCGGCGGCGGAAACCTCTGCCTACCGCGCCACTATAAATTGTGTAATTGTTATGATATTGCGGATTCTGTTGAAAATATCCTCTGTCTATGGTAAAATAAGAAGATAACTATTAGAGAGGACTTCTCCTTCTTCATGACAAGTAAACGCGAAAAGCTGCAATACGCTTATGTATTTTTCGCCGATCTGCTCACGATGGCCGTCAGCGTGCTGCTGGCGTGGCTCATCACCGACGGGCTGTTCGGCGTGCTGATCCCCTACACCAGCACCGATTGGCTCCAGACCCTGTGCCTGCTGTTTGTGGCGTTCGTCGTCACCTTCTTCTTCTTTGACCAGGACAAAAACATCGTAACACGGTCCGAAAATGAGGAAATCAGCCTTTCCCTCCGGTTCAACATCGCGCTCGGCCTTGTTTATGCAGGCTGCATGCTGCTGGCCAAGGCCACGATGCTGGACTCCCGTTATTTTGCGGTCACAGTGCCCGCGGTCAACGCGGTGCTGCTGCCGTTCTCCCATGCGATTTTAAAGCGGCTGCTCATCCGGTTCCAGCGCAGCTGGGGCATGGAGACGCTCGTCGGCGTCGTCACAACGTCGGACCGGGCCGAGCGGCTGATCCCCGAGATCCAAAAGGACTGGTCCCGCCGGGTCGTGGGCGTCTCGCTGCTGGAGGCCACGCCCGCCGCGATCTCCACCAGAGTCTGCGGCGTCGAGGTCAAGGCGACGTTCGACGACTTCATGGACTGGATCCGGCGCGAGGCGCTCGACGAGGTCTATGTCGATGTGCCGATGGACAGCGGCGAGAGCTTCATCCCCTATCTGGACGAGATGGAGAGCATGGGCCTGACCGTGCACTTCCGTCTGCCGCTGCTGGACCGCATTGAGGAAGCCTGCTGCGACGAGACGAGCGCCGCGCGGCTGAGCCGGTCCCTGGGGCGCTGCGCCGGGGGCAACATCGTCACGATGGGCACCGTTGAATTGCAGCTGCGCGACCAGATCGCCAAGCGCTGCATGGACGTGGTGGGCGCTGTCATCGGCTGTATCATCAGCATCCCGATCATCGCGGTGGTCGCCATCCCGCTCAAGCTCGAAAGCCCCGGCCCGCTGTTTTTTAAACAAAAGCGTGTGGGCCGCAACGGGCGGTATTTTTACATCCACAAGCTGCGCAGCATGTACGTGGACGCCGAGGCCCGCAAGAAGGAGCTGATGGCCCAGAACGAAATGAACGGCCTGATGTTCAAAATGGAGGATGACCCCCGCGTGACCAAGGTGGGCAAATTCATCCGCCGCACCAGCATTGACGAGCTGCCGCAGTTTTTTGACGTGCTGCGGGGCGATATGAGCCTTGTGGGCACCCGCCCGCCGACGGTGGACGAGTACAAGCAGTACGAGAGCCACCACAAGCGCCGCCTGTCGATGAAGCCGGGCATCACCGGCCTGTGGCAGGTCAGCGGGCGCAGCGACATCGAGGATTTTGAGGAGGTCGTCAAGCTCGACGTAGCCTACATCGACAACTGGTCCCTCTGGGGCGACGTAAAGATTTTGTTCAAAACGATTTACGTTGTGTTCGCGGGGAAAGGGGCGAAATGATAGCAAGCAGCCGTTCCGGAAAGGGACGGCTGCTTTTTTTGCTGCCGCGCGGCCCCTACAGGGAAGCTGACGCTGCCGCAAAGCACTCGGAGCGGTCAAGACCGCTCCCTACGAACTGCCGCTCACGGGTGCCTTGTAGGGAGGGGTCTTGACCCCTCCGGGCAGCCGGTGTCTGCCGCGCGGCCCCTACAAAAACCTTCCTCCACGCCAAAACGGGGCCCGCTTTTCGGCAGGCCCCGTTTTGGTTGGTATAGGAAAATAATAAGAAAATGGCTTGTTTATCCCCGCATTACACGATCTTGCGGGATTTGTGGACGCCGGTCTTGAGGAACTCGACCCATTCCGCAATGTTCACGGCGTGGTCGCCCAGGCGCTCAAGGTACTTATCGATCATAAATAAGTCCAGCGCCGTCTCGGCATCACTGGGGTGGGCGGCGATGTAGGCCGCAATTTCCTTGGAAATGCGGCTGAACATCGCGTCGCAGTCGTCGTCGCGGGCAATGACCTGCGCGGCGGTGGACAGGTCCACCTGCACATAGGCGGCAATGGCGTCCTTGACCATGTGCAGGGCAATGTCGCCCATCGCGTACAGGTCGTCCAGCACGCCGACGGTGCGTGCGCCGTCCGGGTGGAGATGGAGCGTTATCTCGGCAATGTCGCTGGCCTGGTCGGCGATGCGCTCAATGTCGGTGACCATCTTCAGCGCCGTGGAGACCTTGCGCAGGTCGCCCGCCACGGGCTGCTGGCGCAGAAACAGCGTTAAGCAGCGGTGCTCGATCTCATGCTCGGCGGAGTCGATTTCGCTGTCCCGGGCAATAACGCTGCGGGCCAGCTCGGTGTCGCCGGAGCGCAGGGCGGTCATGGCGCTCTCGATCGCGCCGCCGGCGGCGTGGCCCATGCGGGCCAGCATCGTGTCAAGCTGCAGCAGCTCGGCGTCGTACATTTTTCGTACACTCGTACCCATTTGTCGTACCTCCTTAGCCGAAGCGGCCCGAGATGTAATCCTCGGTGCGCTTGTCCACGGGCGTGGCGAACACACGCTCCGTCGGGCCCATCTCCACCAGCTCACCCAGCAGGAAAAATGCCGTCTTATCGCTGATACGCGCGGCCTGCTGCATGTTGTGGGTGACCATGACGATGGTGTAATTTTCTTTCAGCTCCGTGGCCAGCTCCTCGACCTTGGACGTCGAGATGGGGTCCAGGGCGCTCGTCGGCTCATCCATCAGCAGGACCTCGGGCTCAACGGCCAGGGCGCGCGCAATGCAGAGGCGCTGCTGCTGGCCGCCCGACATGCCCAGGGCGCTCTTGTTCAGGCGGTCCTTGACCTCGTCCCAGATGGCCGCGCCGCGCAGGGATCTTTCCACGATCTCATCCAGCTGCGCTTTATTATGGATGCCGTGGGTGCGCGGGCCGTAGGCGATGTTGTCATAGATGGACATCGGGAAGGGGTTCGGCTTCTGGAACACCATGCCGACGCGCTTGCGCAGGACGTTGACGTCCATCTTGTCCTTGTAGATGTCCACGCCGTCGAGCTTGATGTCGCCGGAGATGCGGCAGCCCTCGACGAGGTCGTTCATGCGGTTCAGGCTTTTCAAAAACGTGGATTTGCCGCAGCCGGACGGACCGATGAACGCGGTGATCTCCTTTTCCGGGATGTCGATATTGATATTTTTCAGCGCATGGAAGCTGCCATAGTACAGGTCCATATTGCGCACTTCAAATTTGTTCATGGAATGACCTCTTATCTTATTTCTGCTCTGTTCCCTGTATCGGTAGGGGCCGGGCATGCCCGGCCCGCGGCCTGGACCGCGAGCACCCGTTTTCCGTACACCTGCGGGCCGCATATATGCGGCCCCTACATGCGCGGCGCCGGGGAAGGGGCTGCCGGACGGAAGGTTCCCGGAGCGGTCAAGACCGCTCCCTACATGGCACCCGTGAACGGCGAATCGTAGGGAGGTGCGGGGTTGTAAGCGTGGGACCACGGTTGAGCGTAGCGAAACCGGGGAGCGAACAATGTTTGCCCCTGCGGGGCAAACAACCGCATGAGCGGGCCAGCTTTGCTGGCTGGCGGCGCTCGTTGTGCGCCGCCAAGCGGTCTTGACCCCTCCGCGGGGTTTGCGCTGCCGCATACTCCCACGGGCGGATATGGAATCCGCCCCTACGGTGCAGGGCATTGCCGTTTACCGTTTTGCCAGCTTCCCGGCTACCAGCCCGGACAGGCCGTTGATGACCAGCACCAGCACCAGCAGGACCACTGCCGTGCCGTAGGTCTGGCCGATGTACAGGCCCTCGTTCGAGAGCAGGTACATGTGTACGGCCAGGGTGCGGGTGGAGCTGAACACGCTGGACGGGATCTTTGCCACAGAGCTTGCGGTATAGATCAGCGCGGCGGTCTCGCCGACGATGCGGCCCGTGGCCAGAATGACGCCGGACAAAATGCCGGGCATGGCGGACGGCAGCACGATCGTGAACACCGTGCGCAGCTTGCCCGCGCCCAGACCAAAGCTGCCCTCGCGGTAGGAGTCGGGCACTGCGATCAGCGCCTCCTCCGTCGTGCGCATGATGACGGGCAGAACCATGATGGCCAGCGTGAACGCACCGGCGATCATCGAATAGCCCCAGTGCAGCTTGGTGACGAAGAACAGCATACCGAACAGGCCGTAGACAATGGACGGGATGCCCTGCAGTGTCTCGGTGGTGACGCGCACGACCTTGACCAGCTTGCTGCCGCGGTGGGCGTACTCGACCAGCCAGATGGCCGCAAAGATGCCCAGCGGCGTCGAGATTGCCAGCGAGAAGGCCGTCATCAGCACCGTGTTGATGAGCGCGGGCGTCAGCGAGACGTTCTCGGAGTTATACTCCCAGGCGAACAGCTCGGGCTTCAAATTGGGGATGCCCATAACCAGAATGTAGCCGATGAGGAACACCAGCACCGCGGCGGTCAGCAGGGCGGCCATGCGCACAAGCCAGCGCAGCGCGGCGGCCTGCATACGGGCGGCGCGGCGGTTGCTGCCGCCGGTTGGCATGAACGCATGCGGTTTTGCGTAGGTCATATCGGCGGCTGTTTGCGCTGCGGCAATCTCAGGCATAGTCCTTACCCCCTTTCACAAGGCTGAAGCAGAGGTTGATAAGCAGGATGAATACGAACAGCACAACGCCGGTGGCGATCAGCGCCTCGCGGTGGAGGTCGGCGGCGTAGCCCATCTCGATGACGATGTTCGAGGTCATCGTGCGCAGGCCCTGGAACAGACCCTTGGGCATCCAGGTCTGGTTGCCCGCGACCATGACGACGGCCATCGTCTCACCGATGGCGCGGCCAATGCCGAGGATGACTGCCGACAGCACGCCGGATTTTGCGGCGGGCAGCACGGCGCAGAACACGCTGCGCTCATGCGTCGCGCCAAGGGCAAGGCTACCCTCGTAGTAGCTGTCGGGCACGGCGTCGAGGCTCGTCTTGCTGACCGTGATGATAGTGGGCAGGATCATGATGCCCAGCAGCACGGCGGCGGTAAACAGGCTCATGCCCTTGCCGCTCTTGACGTGGAGCACGGTTTTGAAGAACGGCGACTTGACCATGGCCTGCACGGCGGGCACAAGCACGATCATGCCGAAGAAGCCGTAGACGACGGACGGGATGCCGGCCAGCAGCTGCACCGCCGGGAGCATGACCTTATTGATGCGGGGCGGCGCGAACTTGGACATGTAGATGGCCGTCAGCAGGCCGATGGGCACGCCGACGAGGATAGCCCCCGCCGTGACGTAGATGCTGCCCAGGATCATCGGCAGGATGCCGAAGATGTCGTTGCCGGGCTTCCATGTCGTGCCCAGCAGAAACTTGAGCGGGCCGATCTTGAACAGGGTGGGCACGCCGTTGGCAAACAGGAAGATGCAGATCAGTGCCACCGCCAGGATGGACACACAGGCGCAGAGAGTGAACACGCCCTGCATAACGCCTTCTTTTAGCTTGGAGGTCATTTTCCTATACTCCTTATGCTCGTAGATTGGATATGATACCCAAAAAGCCTTCCCCCTAGGGGGAAGGTGGCGCCGCAGCGCCGGATGAGGGGCGGCCTTGCCTTACCAACCCGTGAACGGGTTATCTTGGGAAACCCGCCCCTCATCAGTCCGCTTCGCGGACAGCTTCAGTCTCCGCGCTAAGTGCCGCCTTCGGCGGTTGCGCTCCGACACGCGCCTGCGGGCGCAGCCCCTAGGGGGAAGCCTTTTTCTTTTTACTGCACATCCGCCCAGGTGGTCAGCTCGCCGGTGTAGATGCCCTTGATCTGGTCAACGGTCAGGTCGTCGGTGGTGTTGCCGGGGTTGACGACGACGGCGATGCCATCCAGCGCCAGGACGGTAGCCTTGGCGCCGCCCTCGACCTCGGAGTCCTTCAGCTCACGGCTGGCCATGCCGATGGTGTAGGTACCCTCCAGCGCACCGGAGACGCCGGTGGTGGAATCGGTGGTCTGGAGCTCCAGCTCGGCGTTGGGGTTGACGGTCTTGTAAGCCTCGATCAGCTTCTCCATCAGCGGAGAGACGGAGGAAGAACCGCCGACGACGATCTTGCCCTCGGGCTGGGCGGAGGTAAAGTCCGCGCCATCCTCACCGATGTAGCCGTTGTCGGTAGCGATGGCCTGGCCGTCCTTGCTCAAGACATAGGCGATGAAATCGACGGCCACGGGGTCCGTCGCGTCGCCGTTGGTGACGATGTTGAACGGACGGGACAGAACGTAGCTGCCGTCCTTGACGGTCTCGGCGGAGGCCTCGACGCCGCCGACGGTGACAGCCTTGACGTCATTGCTCAGAGAGCCTAGGCTGATGTAGCCGATAGCGGTCTCATCGTTGGCGACGGCGGTCATGACACCGTTGGTGCTGGACTGGATGGCGGCGGCCTCGGTGGTGTTATCGACCTTCTTGCCGTCGGCGTTCTTCTCCTCGACACCGGTCAGCTCGATGAAGGCGCCGCGGGTGCCGGAGCCGTCCTCACGGGAGATGACCGTGATGTCCTGGTCGGCGTCGAAGTCACCGGCAGGGGCAGCCTCGGTGGAAGCGGCGGTGCTCTCTGCAGGGGCAGAGGAAGCAGCGGCGGAATCGGCAGAGCCGCAGGCAGCCAGGCTCAGTGCCAGCGCAGCAGCGGTAACAGCAGCAATTGCAGAAGTACGTTTCATGTGTGTATTCTCCCTTTTTCCCAAATTTATGTGGTATAGTTTGGACGTTTTGCCAGTGCTTCACCGGAAGCAAGCTAATTGTACCGCGGTTTTGCGCCGGTTTCGACCATAGTACGGTACAATCGCGGTAAAGGTTTTGCAAAGAGGGGGCCGGTTTTGTGTAGAGCGTGTAAAGTTTGTAAAGTTTGGGGAAAGGGAGGGGGTGGAGTTAGGAGAGAGGAGTTAGGAGTGGATTGGGCGGCAAAGGGGTGACGGGGCGGCGGCGGAAGGCTGCGGAGAGGTCAAGACCCCTCCCTACGATGCAAAAGGCAAAAGGGTGGCATAGCAAAGCTGCGGGCCGGGCATGCCCGGCCCCTACGGACTGCTGTGAAAATTTACGCACGAGAGGGGCAAGGGAGGGCGGCAGCCCTCCCCCTTTCCCGTTGACGGGTTGCCGCGGTAGGCTGCGGGCGGCATATATGCCGCCCCTACAGAGCTGCCGTTTACCCCTGCGGGGGTTCGGGGGCGCTTGGCGGCGCACAACGAGCGCCGCCAGTTTGCTACGCAAACCCGCTCGTGCGGTTGTTTGCCCCGCAGGGGCAAACATTGCTCGCTCCCCAGTTTCGCTGCGCTCAACTGTGGCCCCGCGCTCGCAACCCCGCAACACCCGAATTTAAGGTGGAGGAAGGGGCGGGGGCGTTAAGAACGAAAAGTAATACTGCTTTCGTTTAGCCCCCGCCCCTTCCGACTTCCTTATTGGGGTTCTTAGGGGCGTGCAGCCCCTAAGGCGGGGTCCGCTGCATCCGCAACAGCGGGACTTTTCTTTGCTTCTTTCTTTTGGTCACAAAAGAAAGAAGGAGTTCCCGGGAGGCAGCCGCTAATAGCCCGTTTTACACAAATTTTACACAACATTTACCTTCCCGTGGTGGTGTACCTGTGGCGCATACATTATAATAGAAGGCGGTATAGTGTAAAACTCAATAAGAGAATGGATGTGTAACACCGGATGACCATTTTTAATGTGTTCACCCTGATGGGCGGCATTGCCATGTTCCTGTATGGCATGGACCTGATGGGGAAAGCTCTGGAACAGACCGCCGGCAGTAAGCTGCAGGGCATTCTGTCCACCATGACCAGCAGCCCCATCCGCGGTTTACTGCTCGGCATGGCCGTCACTGCCGTCATTCAGTCCAGCGGTGCCACCACCGTTATGGCTGTCGGCTTCGTCAACTCCGGCTTGATGGAGCTGCATCAGGCCATCAGCGTCATTATGGGCGCAAACGTCGGTACGACTGTCACCGGCTGGCTGCTCTCGCTGTCCGGCCTCGAGGGCGACAGCTTCATCACCCAGATGATGAACCCCAATGCCTGGAGCCCGATCCTCGGCTTTATCGGCATCTGGATGTATATGATCGGCAAGGACCGCAAGCGCGGCGTTGGTAAAATTATGCTGGGCTTCGCCATTTTGATGGCCGGCATGAGCACGATGTCCCATGCCATGTCCCCGCTGGCCGACGAGCCGTGGTTCATGGATCTGTTCCTCAGCTTCAAAAATCCGATCCTCGGCGTTATCGCGGGTGCGGTGCTGACGGCTGTTTTGCAGTCCTCGTCGGCGTCCGTCGGTATCCTGCAGGCCCTGACCAGCACCGGCGCGGTCACCTACTCCGCTGCCGTGCCCATCATCATGGGCCAGAACATCGGCACCACCGTCACGGCGCTGATCTCCTCCGCCGGTGCCAACAAGAACGCAAAGCGCACCGCCTTCGTCCATCTCTATTTTAACGTTATCGGCACTGTCATCTTCCTGTGCGGGTTCTACGGCCTGAACGCGCTGATCGGGTTCAGCTTCTTTGCCGACACGGCCAACACCTTCGGCATTGCCATCGTCCACACGGTTTTTAACGTAGTAACGACAGCTATTCTGCTGCCGTTCAACCGTCTGCTGGAAAAGCTGGCCATTTTGACCGTGCCCGACTCCCCGTCCGACAAAAAGCAGGAGAACACCCTGCTGGACGAGCGTCTGCTGGCTACGCCGTCCGTGGCCGTGGGCCGCGCCATGCTGACCGGCGGCGATATGGCCGAGATCTGCCGCACCTCGCTCTTGCAGGCCATGTCCACCACCCGCGTCTGGAATGACGCCATCGCGGACGAAGTCCTGCGCAAAGAGGACGCCGTTGACCACTATGAGGACGTGCTGGGCACCTACCTTGTCAAATTGAGCGCCAAGCATCTGTCCGTGGAGGATAACCGCTCCGTCAACACGCTGCTGCACACCATCGGCGACTTTGAGCGCGTCTCCGACCACGCCGTGAACATTATCAAGACGGCGCAGGAGATCCGCGACAAGGACATCAAATTCAGCGAAGAAGCGCTGAATGACCTGTCCGTGCTGGAGGCCGCTGTGCAGGACATTGTCAACCGCACGGTCGACGCCTTCCAAAAGGGCGACACCTACGCCGCCGGCAAGATCGAGCCGCTGGAGCAGGTCGTGGACGGCCTGGTGCGC
>OGMK01000441.1_pt1 | contig 32553 bp, 29 predicted proteins | sample 1573151 | NCBI WGS metagenome assembly OGMK01 (sample SAMEA2581887, study PRJEB24529) | metagenome | biome: Human gut stool | place: China | collected 2011
AGTTTATCGTGCCAGCCAAAGTACGCTACTTTGTTCAGCCATATCGTCGTCCTGTTGTTCGTCGCAAGGATGATCCGATGCAGAAGCTCTTGCAGTCTCCATGCTATGAGGACGTGTTTTGGAAGAGTTATGCTTCGGCAGAGTTGTTGGCACAGTTAGAGTGTAATAAGTATGTTCTTCATCAGCCGTTTAACCGGCAGATAAAGAAGATGAAACAGGATGGCTTGATACTCGCTCCTTCAACGGTTGATGACTGGCATCAGGGTGTATGCGACAAGATAGAACCTCTCTACAATCTGCAGAAGGATCGGGTAATGTCCAGTTTGCTGCTTGGCGCTGATGGCTCTCCATTCCCGATATTGGACTGCGAGAAGCATAAGACAGTAAATCATTACTTGATTCAGTATCGTTCTGTGGCAACTGGCATCCCAATCTTCATGGTTAATACGAAAAACAAGCATGGTAGGGGTACTGCTGACATCATGGACAACCTCAAAGATTGGAAAGGTGTGGCGCTGATGTGTGATGGTTACTCTGGCTATGATTGGCTGAAGAAGATAAATGGTCGCATATTGTGTCGTTGTGTCGTTCATGCCCGAAGACCAATGGAACGAGCCTTGAAGGAAAATCCTAATCTTGCAAAGATAGGTATTCTTTTCTACCAGAACATTAACCTGATTGAGGAAATGATAAAGGAGAAGAAACTTGAGGGCGAGGAGAAGGCACAGTTCAGGAAGGACCATGCCGAGCCGCTATGGGAGGACTTCAAGCTATGGGCTGCAAGTGCCATCTTGGATGTGCCAAAAGACAGCAATATATACCAGGCATTGAACTATATGCTGCGCAACTATACAGAGTTGACCAATTATATAGACATCCCAGACATGCCTTTGGACAATAATGATACCGAACGCCTGATCCGTGACATGGTGATGGGTAAGAAGGCTTATTTGTTCTGCCGTGACTTGGATGCCTGTAAGCGTGCAGCAATGATGTACTCCTTGTTTGGTGCATGTAAGGTACTAGATAAAAATCCTGAGCGTTGGCTTTGTTATGTGTTGAAGCACATAGATTCTACGCCTGAGGATAAGTATTATACTCTTCTTCCTGAGTTCTGGGAAGATGAGGAACAATAAAAATGAATTTAATATTTAGTCAAATTAAGGTATAACCTCCATTAGCTTGTGCTGATGGAGGGCTAAATTGCGTATTCTTGTCTCAAAATTAGAAAAATGATGCCGCCGTGCAAAGGTACAATATTTTTTTGAGATATGCAATACGGAGTTGAGCGGATACTTACAAGGTATTGATTATGAGAAATATGAATAGAATGTCGGCGGAAGATATCGCTAAACTTGGATGAATTAAGTAAAGCTGAGATAGAAGAGTTGGATGCCGCTATTGATAAATACAAGAATGTGGATACAAAGACTTTGTCTGAGTTATCTCATGATTCTGCTTGACATGAGGCATGGGATAAGAATCATAATGCTGTCATGACCTCTCTGAATATTGCAAAAGCAGGTGATGCTTCTAATGAGTTTTTAGAGTATCTTCGGAACAGGAATTAGCGCAATAATCGTTTCAGAATGTTAAAAAAGAACGTTTTGTTGCTTAAAGATTTGCTTTTTCCAAGAGAAATCTTTATTTTTGCTTTAAAATGGAATTGTTATGAGCAAATATAGATTTAACATAAGCGATTATCATGCCATAGAAAATGCTGATATTCTGGTAGATGGAATAACAGTTTTGGCTGGACCTAATGGAAGTGGCAAAAGTACCATTTCCAAATGGTTGTATTATATGGTGGATGTTGCCACTAGATTCGATGAGTATGTAGGCAAGGGTGTAAATGATGAATTCAAACATAGTTTGCAGATTCTTGCACGTGCTATTCGAGAAATATGGGGGTATCGCAGTAGTAGAAGTGAAATCTTGACGTTATCGGCCAATATTGATGCTTTGAAAAAAGAAATTAATGTTGGAGCCGCTGTTGATGAGGTGGCTGAAAAATATAATTCTATAGTAGCCGAGTTTACAGAACAGGTAAGACCTGAGTTTCTTTCGGATAATGTATCTGCCTTTAGAAAGGTGAGAGTTATAAACTATTTAAATCAATTAATTGAGGATTCTGACAACATTGAAACATTTGATTATTTTGAGAAGAAAATATTTCAACAGACCGATAGGATGCTTGATGATTGGGAAAAGCGACTTAGTACACGCTCTATCAAAGACGTATATAGCTTTATTGAGGAGTATCTTCGTGAAGATGATGTTGCTCCAGAGTCGATGCAACTTTGGGAGGATGATGTCAATATAATCTCTGAGGAGAGTCTGGGCTCATTGTTTAACATAGAACGAGCTATTTATATTGATACTCCTATGGCATTGAATGCCAAAAACTTGGCAGACAATGTGTTCTTGCAGCGTCTTCATAGTAACATGACTCATTCTCTAGGTAGGACTTTGGATAAGTCAAAGATGCTTCTCTTGCGTATCGCTCGATTGCTTAATGGTAAAATCTCACAGAGTGATAGTCTTCTAGGCGAGACAGAACTCTATTACGAACGAAAAGATGAGCATCTTAAATTGCCTGTGGAAAAAATAGCTACTGGTATGAAGACTTTTGCTTATCTTTATCAGTTGATCAAGAATGGATATTTGGATGATAAAACTATCTTGATGATTGATGAACCTGAAGTTCATTTGCATCCGCAGTGGATTGTGGAATATGCCAGACTGCTAGTGTTGATACATAAGACATTGGGAACGAAACTGATTTTGGCTAGTCATGATCCTGACTTTATTGCTGCCATCAAGGCCATTGCCAAAAGAGAAGAGGTGTTGGAGGAGACAAACTTCTACATATCTTCCAGCGAAGAGCAAGAATGTTCTTATCGTTATAACTTTAAGTGGTTAGGTAAAGACATTGAGCCTATTTTCGAATCGTTTAACATAGCTTTGGAAAGGATTCAGCAGTATGGCGACACAGATATTTGACAATGATTTTCTTCATACTCATCCTATCTACCAGAATGTGCATTCCACCTTAGTGGATGTCTCGAACAGAGACTATGCTATGGCTCCTTTTGATAAAAGGATTGAATGCTTGGATATGGATGATTATGAGGCTCACTATATGCAAAATGGTGCTAATGATAGTACGATGGATGCTGTGATTGGTATAGCCAATTATGATAATAATCATAAGAGTGGCTCTAGTCTGCTGATGGTGGAATTGAGATTGGGATATCAGTCAGCCAAGAACATAACGGCATTGAGCTTAAATAATAAGGTTAAGCATACGATGACTCTTTTGAATGCAGCTGAATTTCCGATTTCACAGGATGCTGTTTTTATCTTTAAGGCAGATGTTTGTCAGCAAGCCAAACATAAGTTGGATGCTTTAGGTCATTCCAATACTTCTAGAAGAAGATGGATAGTGATGAGCCCCGATATCTTCGGAAAAGCTTATATCGCAAAAGAAGATATTCCGTATGTTCCATTGTATGACTATAAAGCAGTATTGGCAAACTTTTGTCGTTTGATAGATTCGCATCTTTGGGATGAAGTGGAAAAGGAGTTTGAAACTTGGGGAAGCAAAACATATAGCAGAATTTCTTACATAAGCCAAGAGTGTGAATTGCTGGAAGATATGCTGCGTAATGTTTGGATTAAAATTGAATCAGAGAAAGATAAAGTAGATGCAGATACGTGGGATTATATCAGCCTTATCAAGGAGGATTACCCACATATACTTGGTTAGGGGTGCTTTTGCCCCACCTGTCCCTCACCTGCGGTTCTTTTGGGAAGTGTTTGAGTTGTGGGTGATAAGGGCTGATACAAATATGTTTGTATCAATGACTGCATATACCATTGCGTTCTTTTCTTAATCGTCTGACTTCTCTGATTTCTTCATTGATTTCATCAAGCGTGAGCTCTGGGGTTTCACCTCTTTCTGCTTTAGCTCTAAGTTGCTTGAACGCAGCCTTAGCTTTCGCAGTCACTTCATCTTCTTCTTCATTCTTTGCTTGAATGGAGAAGGGAATGCTCTTACTGCGAATTACTGCCTTAACAAAGATGTTAATGGCGGTATTCGCACTCATACCGAATTGTTCGCAGAGTTTATCAAACTGTGCTTTCTGTTGATTGTCCATACGGACTGTCATTGCTGTCTGTGCCATAAGCCTATAATGTTTAATTGATAATCATTCTGATTGCAAATATACATCATTATGGCGTAAAATGGTGCGATAGTATTCATAATTTAATAAAGATTAATAGTTGAATGAATGATATAACTGCAATTTTCGCTTTCCTGAAGTGTTGCCTTGGATATAAGGTTCCTTACCGTTAAAGAAGGAGTCTTTCGAATCCCTCCGTCTCCCTTTAGATAAGATTAGCTGCACTCGGCAATTTGAAAGCAAACTTTCATTGCGCTCATTTGCAAAATCTTTAGCCAAAGGGAGTTTTTTCGAAAACCTACCTTCAATAGTCTTTAAGACCCCTTCGGTTCCCCTTCTAGGGGACAGAAACCTTCCTTACCCTTTTTCGAAAATCACCCCGTCCCTCTTTACCCTTAAAGAGGGCTCCACCTCTCATCTCGGTCTTCTCCCCTCAGGGAAGAAGAGGGAAACCGCCCTACTCGGTGCTCGGAACCGCTACGCTCTAAGGTTGGCGGACCATCAAAGGTCTTCGCCAGGTTTATGCGGGATGGGACCGCCTTACTATAGCTTGCTGAGGTAGGGAACAGCAGTTTATAGTTTACAGTTAATAGTTAATAGTTTACGGTTGATTTCGTGGTTATTTGCTGATAACTTGCAGATTTCTTGTTAATTGCTTGGTGGTTTCGAGAAAAAAGCGTAACTTTGGCGGCAAGTTATATAAATTAAATAATAGGAGATAGGATTATGGCATTAGCAATTAGTGGTATCCCAATGCTGACAGGTGATGAGGCTTTAGCTTTCAGAGAAAAAGCTGAAGAAACATTGAAGAAGCGTGGTAGCATAGATTTCTCAAAGCAACGTGCTGAGATGAAGGCTATTTTGGCAAAAGCTAAATTTTAAGTTAGTATTATGGGATTTTTAGCAGATAAAACGGTGTTTTCACCATTGACAAAAGAAATATTGGAAGAATCTATTTCATTTTCATGTGGCAATGAAGACTTGGATGGATTCTTCCATAATGATGCTGTGTCTTATGCCGACAACTTGTTTGGTAAATCTTACTGCTATTATCTTGAGGAATCCAAGGCTGATATCGTATGTGCCTTTACGGTCTCAAATGCCAGTATTTTCACAAAATACTTGCCTAATGCGAGAAAGAAAAAGGTTGGAAAGCATGTTCCTCATATAAAACAGGATTTGATATATCCTGCTGTACTTATAGGAAGATGCAATATGCTTGGTATGCTGTATTGGTGATATATCCAGGAATAAAATATGAGAAATGAGGGTAAGCAGTCAATTTAGGTATTGCCTTGGATATAAGATTCCTTACCGTTAAGGAAGGCTCCACCTTTCATCTCGGTCTTCTTCTCTTAGGGAAGAAAAGGGAAACCGCTCCTCCTCGTCGCTCGGAACCGCTACGCTCTAAGGTTGGCGGACCAAAGCGGTCTTCGCCATATTTTGCGGGATGGGACCGCCTTGCTAAAGGTGGATAGGATTATTGAAGTGCTGGTTTTGTAGTAATTCGCTGATAAAATAAAAGGTTATGGCATTAGAGATAAGAAGTATTCCTGTTTTGACAGGTGAGACCGCTAAACGATTTGTTCGTGAGGCAGAGGAGAATGAACGTAATCCGCAAAGAAAGGCTTTGCGAATGTCATTTGCTGATGTGGAGAAAATATTGGTTCGTTCAACTGCTAATTTGAAAGCGCATGGAGGAAAGAGTCCTTTTGCAAAGTAATTGCTTCAAATTCTTGTACTCAACAGAAGAATTAGAGAAAGAAGCAAATCATATTCCTGAAGATGAACACTTGGAGTCAAGGATGATGTATCTTGACTTGTTGGGCTATATAAGATAAAAGTTGTGCGGGATGGGACCGCCTTACTATAGCTTGCTGAGGTAGGGAATAGCAGTTTATAGTTTACAGTTAATAGTTTATTGTTTACAGTTGATTTTGTAGCAATTTGATGATAAGTTGCAGATTTCTTTTGATTTTCTTGGTGTTTTCGAGAAAAAAGCGTAACTTTGGCGGCAGAATTAAATGTTTAAAAGGAGAAGATTATGGCAATAGATATTAAAGTGATACCGACTCTACGAGGTGAAGAAGCAGCTCGCTTTGTGAAGAGAGCGGAAGAAGTTATGAATAATAATAATCGTGTGGACTTCTCTGCAAAAGTTGCTGAAGCTCGTGCCATTTTGGAAAAAGCGGGTTTTTGATTATGGGGTTCTTATTGGAAAAATGCAAACTTGTGAAATTGGATGATAAGATATACCAAAAGAATGAGTTCCTGTTTTTGTTTTCTACGGAACAGCAAGAAGCGGAAAATCTTGGCTATGACGTAGCAAAGACTTTGCACACTCGTTTGATGTACTATGATTTGAAGAAATTGACTTCAATTGCCTAATATCTGGAAAACACAAAAGGATAAGAATTTAGATTTTTAATTATATACTTTAAGATTGGCAGGGCTTTTGATGAAGCTCTGCCCGTCTTTTTGACTTTTCTTTTTTTGAATTTTAAAAAAGATACCATCTTACTTTTTAACATACTGATAGGTGTCACTGCTTGGAATATAGCAGGGACGCTATATTCATTATATGCTTTTATATGAAGAATATTAAGCTTTTTGATTATCAAGAGGATATGAAGGAACGGATTGAGAAGGCGTTGCGCCTTCATCGGTCTGTGATGGCACAAATGCCAACGGGTACGGGAAAAACGGTTCTACTCGCTTCGGTCGTAGAATCGTTTTTGAGGGAACATTCCAATTGCAATGTTTGGATTGTTGCCCATAGAAGGGAGTTGGTTTCTCAGATTCGAGAAACGATTCAAAGAGTTTTTTCTAAAACCCCATCCCTTCTTTATAAGGATTTTTCGAACCACCCTGTCAATTCTTCGAAAATCACCCCGTCCCTCTTTACCCTTAAAGAGGGCTCCACCTCTCACCCCGACCCTCTCACCCTCAGGGGAGAGGGAGGAAACCGCCCTACTCGGTGCTCGGAACCGCTACGCTCTAAGGTTGGCGGACCATCAAAGGTCTCGCCAGATTGTGCGGGATGGGACCGCCTGGGTGCTGCTTGCTTGCGAGCTGGTGATGGGTTTACTGCTACTTGCTTGCGGCCTACTGAGGGGCTTGGGGACCGCCTGGGTGAGAGGGGTGGTGATGGGCTTGGTGCCACTTCTGCCTCTTCTGTTAATCCTACTTCTGACATGATGCCGATCAAGGCGGTGTCGATACAATGGTTGTCGAAGCACTATGACGAGATAGAGGAAGAACCGGGGATGATAGTGATTGACGAGGCGCACCATGCGCTTGCCAAGACCTATAAGGAGATGTGGGAGAGATTCCCGAAAGCTAAGTTCCTGGGACTGACGGCTACACCTTGCCGATTGAACGGTAAGGGATTCACGGATTTGTTTGATGTCTTGGTGCAGTCGTGGAGTGTTCCTGAGTTTATCAGCAAGGGAAGATTGGCGACATACGATTTTGTGAGCATCAAATCGGATAGTGTGACGCAACGGCTCATCGACTCCTTGCAGAAGCGAGGGGCTGATGGTGACTACCAGAACAAGGAAATGGATATGTTGCTGAATAAGAAACCGAGCATCGAAAGGCTCTATCGGAGTTTGGAAGAATATGGTAAAGATAGAAAGGGCATCGTGTATGCTATCAATATCAGTCATGCTAATGCTATTGCCGAGTTCTACAGAGAACACGGCATAGCGGCTGTTGCTATTGATAGTAAAACGCCAAGTTCTTTACGAAAAGAACTTATTGAAAGGTTCAAAGCTTCTAATACTTCTTTTTCGAATCACCCCGTTCCTCTTTCCAAAGAGGGTTTTTCTAAAATCACCCCGTCCCTCTTTACCATTAAAGAGGGCTCCACCTCTCACCCCGACCCTCTCTCCTCAGGAGCGAGGGAGGAAACCGCTCCTCCTCGTCGCTCGGAACCGCTACGCTCTAAGGTTGGCGGGGCATCAAAGCCCTCGCCAGATTGTGCGGGATGGGACCGCCTTACTGATGCTTGCTTGCGGCCTGCTGAGGGACTTGGTGACCACCTGGGGATGAGTGGAGCATCAAAGGTCTTGCCAGATTGTGCGGGATGGGACCGCCTGGGTGCTACTTGCTTGCGGGCTGCTGATGGACTTGCTGATGGGGCTGCTGATGGGCTGGGTGCTACTTGCTTGCGACCTGCTGATGGACTTGCTCCTATACAGGTGGTGGTGAATGTGGATATATTCTCGGAGGGATTTGACTGCCCGGATGTGGAGTTTGTACAGTTGGCACGACCAACATTGTCACTTGCCAAGTATCTGCAGATGGTGGGACGTGGATTGCGAGTAGCTAAGGGGAAGAAGAACTGTGTGATTATAGATAATGTGGGACTATATCGGGTGTTCGGGTTGCCTTCGCAAGTATGGAACTGGAATGCTATGTTCGAAGGAAAGCTGAAAGTTGGCAAGGGAAAGGAGACTCCGAAGGATAGAGAGTTTTTCCTGATGAACGAGAAGCAAGACGATATTCAGATTCATCCAGACTCAGAAATGATGATGGTGATGAGCCATGAAGAATTGCTCCAAACACTACAGTATCGTGAGTTTGTAGATAGCAAAGGGGAGTTTGCCATCATCAAGCTGCCTGATGGAAAGATGACGGTAGTGAACCGACAAGGAGAACAAGTCTTGGAGCCAGGCGATTACTATGACATGAAACTGTTGGATGGCAACATCCTGTTCTACCGACCTCGCAGAAAGGAGAAATGCTATTATGACCTGTTGGCAAAAGCTGTCATCGACGATGGCACTAACGTAGCAGAAGCTCCCCATGTTGTCAACATAAAAGGATGGGAGTTTATAGAATATAACGACATCTTCATGTCTCGAACCCAAGAAGATTTTTCTCTGCCCTATCATCCTTCACAATATGATTTTCTGAATTATGGGTACTATATGATATTCAGATTCAGACCTTCTGCTCCCGGTTGTCAGGTATGGTACTATTGTGAGGATGATGAAGGGAAGATGCGCATGAGCAATGAAGAGAGCAGGAATGTATGTTTTCTGCGTAATGATTACGAACATGTGTATTGGTTATGTGCTGTCCTATATGGTGATTGTATCGTCGTCATGGACAGCAAAGAGAACTACTACCTGGTGGATTCAAATTTGAAGAAGACTTATATAGGATGCAATCATCCAAAGAATGAAAATGAAGATTTGAATGTCGTGATGCCTCGCCTTGGCAAGAAATACTATCATGAGGCGATGTTGCAAAAGAAGGAAATGGAAGCAAATGAGATGCTTCTTTTGCATGAGAAGTCAGAAGCAGGACATGTGGAATTGTATCAGGCAGGAAAGAAATGGGGCGTGAAGGTAGACGGTAAAGTTATCGTGCCACCCCTCTACTGCAGTATAGCGCAACCTGTTGGTGCCTATTGCGCCTTTGAACAGATACCCAAACATTGGGGCATTATGACATTGAAAGGAAAAGTGATTGTTGATGCCAAATATGAGAAGGTGGAGATTCGTGACAATGGAATCGCCGTGGTAACAGGCATCACGGGTAAAACACAGACAATCAATCTTTTAAAGGTAAAAGAGTAAAAAGGTAAAAAGGATTTTTGCTTTTTGAAATGGCAATGAAGAAGATAAAGTTCAATATGAAGTAAAATAAAAGCCGAAACAGATAGCTGGATATAGCTTCTGGTTCGGCTTTTTTTCTTTATTCTTCCTTGATTTTCCAATCTCTGATAGTTCTCTGGGTACTGTCGAAGCTGATACCGATTTTAACCAGTCGCTTACCTTCAGAATGATAAGGCAACATGTAGCCTTTTTCGTCTATCTGAGCCAAAGCTTCATCTGCACTCTTATCTACCTTCAGTTCGAAGACGTATATCGTATCTGGCATGTGCATTACAGCATCAGCCCTGCCAATGGCGCTCTTCACTTCCGTACGGATATAGATGTTGAGGAAACTGAACATCAGATAGAAGATAGTCTGATAATGCTTCTCGCTGTGATTCTCCAGATCGTATGGTATCGTAGCCATATAGGTGCGCATGTGTTCCAGTGCCGCCTCGATATCATTCCGGTAAACCGCCTTGCAGAACCCCAAAAGGAAGGCATTGTTGTCAGAACGGCGAGGATTCACATAATGGGGAATCAATGAATTGAGCAGTCCGTCGCGTACCTCTTTGTTTGGGATGCCCAGGGTATATTCCTGAAACATCGGTTCATATTTCTTGATGGTCAGATAGCCACTCTGGTAAAGCAATGGCAAGGCATCTGTCATTTCTTCTGTAGATTGGTCGAAGGAACTCAATACCGCCTCCTGACTTTCCAATGTAGAAAGATTGACATGATACTTATCAAGAAGTTTCAAGAGGAAGGACGGCGTGCCGGAACCAAACCAATAAGGAGCAATATCTCGTGCATTCAATGCCTTCACCAAACTGAACGGATTAAAAATATCTTCAGAATTCTTGCTGAAATGATAACCGTCGTAGAATTGTGTCAGCTCTTTCAGACACTCCTCATATGTCATATTCAGTGCTTCACCCATAGCTTCAATGTCCAGTTTCATCTGCGTGGTAAGTTCTGTCTTGCTGATGCCGCAGATGGCTGAATACTGGTCGAACAGACTGATATTGTCGAGGTTGTTGAGTTCGCTGAAAATGCTGAGCTGAGAGAACTTGGTGATACCAGTGATGAAGGTGAACTCCAGGTATGGATCAAGCATCTTCAGAGGACTATAGAAGTTCTGCATGATGCGGCGGAGCGGTTGCAGGTTCTCTTTTTCATGCACTACGTCCAGCAAAGGGGCATCGTATTCATCGATGATGACTACAGCCTTTTCGCCCGTCTTCTCGTAAGCTTTCTTCACTAGGTCTTTTAGGCGGAGGTTTGCATCCACCTGATGAGTCTTGTAGCCCCAAATGGTCTCCTGCTCTTCAAGCATATCAGCCAGATATCTTTCCAGTTGCTCTATGCTCATGTGCTTGGCACCGCTCAAGTCGAAATGAAATACAGGATGCTTCACCCAATCCTTTTCATAATCTGCAATGGCTAATCCCTCGAAAAGTTCCTTTCTTCCCTCGAAATAGGCTTGGAGGGTAGAGGCAAAAAGCGATTTGCCGAATCGTCTTGGGCGACTCAGAAAAACATATTTCATCCCTTTTTCTCTAAAATCCACGATGTATTTGGTCTTATCTATATAGAGATAACCTTTCTCGCGGATATCTTCAAAGGTCTGAATTCCTACAGGATATTTATTTACTATTTTTGCCATATTCTTACGCACTTTACGTTTTGCGCTGCTAAGGTACGAAGAAAATCTGAATTAGCCAAGCATAAATGCAAATATTTATTCTACCCGTCATCTTATTCTTGGTAACCTGGTTTGCCCCAAAGGGTATGTAAATCAGGAAATAAAAAAGCGGAGCGTGATTTCACAACCACACTCCGCGCAAACTTAAACAACCAATAAAAGAAATAGATTGATCGTTCAATTGTTATATCTGATGAAGAGTAGCTCTTGTTAGAGCTTTGTGTTTTTATCTGTCAGAAATATGTCTTATCTATTTTGAAGACATTGCTGATTAGCGGATGAAAAGGAGTTCACGATACTTAGGCAAGGTCCAGAGCTCATCGGCTACAGTCAACTCCAACTTATCAATCTGATAACGGATTTCCTCCATCTTTGGAGCTACCGTGTCATGATAAGCTATCGCCTTATCGTGCTCATTCTCAATCTTGTTGGCTACCTTGCGGGCATTTACCAACTCCTCAACACCTGTCTCGATAATCTGAGTGCGCTCGGCAATCTTCTTGATGATATTGATGTTGCGGGCTGTCAACTTCTTGCCTTCCTCGTCGCCGAAGATGTCAATCATGTTCTCCACATTCTTAGCCAACTGGCTCTGATAGTGAGTAGCCACAGGGATGATGTGGTTCATACTCAAGTCGCCCATTACACGAGCCTCAATCTGAATCTTCTTGGTGTAGGTCTCCCATTTCACCTCGTTGCGGGCTTCCAACTCGTTCTTCTTCATGACGCCCATATCCTCGAACATCTTGATAGACGCAGGGTCGAGATAACGCTCGAAAATCTTTGGACAGCTCTTCTCGCAGTCCAGACCACGCTTGGCAGCTTCCTCTACCCACTCATCTGAGTAACCATTACCGTCGAAACGGATTGGCTTGCAGGTCTTCAAATCCTGACGAACGATATCGATGATGGCAGATGTCTTGTCCTCACCCTTGGCAATCAACTCATCCACACGCTTCTTGAAGTCGGTCAAAGCCTCGGCTACGGCTGTGTTCAATACAATCATTGCTGATGCACAGTTAGCCTCAGAACCTACGGCACGGAACTCGAAACGGTTACCGGTGAAGGCGAATGGTGATGTACGGTTACGGTCGGTGTTATCAATCATCAACTCTGGAATCTCAGGGATATCCAACTTCATGCCCTGCTTGCCAGCCATGGTGAAGAGATCCTTCTTGTCGGCTTTCTCAATGTGCTCGAGAAGGTCGGTCAACTGCTTGCCGAGGAATGAAGAGATGATTGCTGGAGGTGCCTCGTTGGCGCCCAGACGATGCGCATTGGTTGCACTCATGATAGATGCCTTGAGCAAACCATTGTGCTTGTATACACCCATCAAAGTCTCTGTGATGAAGACTACGAAACGGAGGTTGTCCTCTGGTGTCTTGCCAGGACCATGGAGCAGGATGCCGGTATCTGTAGCGAGACTCCAGTTGTTGTGCTTACCGGAACCGTTGATGCCTGCGAATGGCTTCTCATGGAGAAGTACGCGGAAACCGTGATGGCGAGCTACCTTCTTCATCAAGCTCATCAGGAGCATGTTGTGGTCAACGGCAAGGTTGGTCTCCTCGAAGATAGGTGCCAACTCAAACTGGTTTGGTGCTACCTCGTTGTGACGGGTCTTGCAAGGAATACCGAGTTCAAGAGCCTGGATTTCCAAATCCTTCATGAATGCCTGAACACGCTCTGGGATGGCGCCGAAGTAGTGGTCGTCCATCTGCTGGTTCTTGGCTGAATCGTGACCCATCAGGGTGCGGCCTGTCAGCATCAGGTCAGGACGTGCTGCATACAAGCTTTCATCTACCAGGAAGTACTCCTGCTCCCAACCGAGATTGGAAATAACTTTCTTGACATCTGGGTTGAAGTATTGGCAAACCTCTGTTGCTGCCACGTTTACAGCGTGCAATGAACGGAGCAATGGAGCTTTATAGTCGAGTGCCTCACCTGTGTAAGAGATGAAGACGGTAGGGATACAGAGTGTATCGTCGATGATAAATACAGGAGATGTTGGATCCCATGCAGAATAACCGCGAGCCTCGAAGGTTGAGCGGATACCGCCAGATGGGAAAGATGATGCATCAGGCTCCTGCTGAACGAGCAACTTGCCTGAAAATTCCTCGATCATACCACCCTTGCCATCATGCTCGATGAAGGCATCGTGCTTCTCGGCAGTACCTTCTGTCAATGGCTGGAACCAGTGGGTGTAGTGGGTAACGCCATTCTCGTCAGCCCACTGCTTGATGCCTTTGGCTACGGCGTTGGCGATGTTACGGTCGAGACGTGCTCCGTTGTCAATGACATCTACCAGTTTCTCATAGACATCTGCAGGGAGATACTTGTACATCTTCTGTCGGTTGAATACCTTCTTTCCGAAGAATTCACTTGGTCGCTCGCTAGGAGCGGTTACCTCAACAGGCTTTCTCTTGGAAGCCTCTGAAACAGCTTCAAATCTTAAGTTGCTCATACCTTATATTTTTAAATGTTTAATGTTCAATGTTAAGTGTTGAATTATTTTCCCAGCCATTTGGCAATTCTCTCCATGGCTTCCTTGCAGTCCTCATGCTCGCCGAAGGCGGTGAGACGGATGTTGCCTTCGCCCGATGGACCGAAGCCGACACCAGGAGTGCAGACTACGCTGGCACCATAAAGCATCTCTTCGAAGAATTTCCAGCTAGGTGTATTGTTTGGCGTCTTCACCCAGAGATAAGGTGCATTCTCACCGCCATATACTCTCAAGCCGAGTTTCTGGAGTTCTGCTCTCATGAAGTGGGCATTCTCCATATAGTAATTGATGGTTGCCTTCACCTGTTCCTTACCCTCAGGGGTGTAGATGGCTTCGGCAGCACGCTGGCTGATATAGCTTGTACCATTAAACTTGGTGCACTGGCGGCGGTCCCAGATAGGATTCAATGCTACTTCCTCACCTGCCAATGTCTTTGCCTTCAACTCCTTAGGAACGATGGTGTAACCACAACGCACACCGGTGAATCCGGCAGTCTTTGAATAACTGTGGAATTCTATCGCTACCTTTCTGGCTCCACGAATCTCGTAGATAGAATGAGGAATTGATGGGTCGGTGATATATGCCTCGTAGGCAGCATCATAGAGGATGATGCTCTCGTTCTTGATAGCATAGTTTACCCATTTTCTGAGTTCTTCTTTCGAGATGACCGTACCCGTAGGGTTGTTTGGATAACAGAGATAAATCATGTCCACACGGTGGTCTGGAATCTGAGGGATGAAGTCATCGCTCTCATCGCAAGGCATGTAGGTTACATTGCTCCACTTGCCGTTCTCGAAGACTCCGGCTCTACCTATCATCACGTTAGAGTCTATATAAACCGGATAAATCGGGTCGGTAACGCCGATGTTGTTATCCCATCTCAAAATCTCCTGGATATTTCCCGTATCGCTCTTGGCTCCATCGTTTACGAATACCTCGTTGGCGTCAAGATGAATGCCACGTGGCAGAAAGTCGTTCTTGATGATAGCCTCTCGGAGGAAGTCGTAGCCTCGCTCCGGACCGTAGCCTCTGAAAGAAGCCTGCTCAGCCATCTCGTCTACAGCCTTGTGCATCGCCTTGATGACGGCAGGGCAGAGAGGCTGGGTTACGTCACCGATGCCCAGACTGATTACACGCTGCTTTGGATGTGCAATCTTGTAGGCGTTCACCTTCTTTGCGATGTCGGCAAACAAGTAGTTGTTGGCCAACTTCAGGAAATGTTCATTAACTAATGCCATATTTTGTTTCTCCTTTTATTTGTGGTCATTATCGACCATTTGTTATTTAAGTTTGCTCTTATTTATAATTCAATTTCTCCTTCGAATGAGAAGGCTGCAGGTCCCGTCATGTAAACATGATCATCAGCCTCGCTATATTCTATTTCCAGCGTTCCGCCATCCATCACGATACTGCTTTTTCTGCCAGTACGCTTGGTAAGGGCTGCGGCTACGGCTGTGGCACAGGCTCCTGTTCCGCAAGCCATTGTTATTCCGCTTCCCCTTTCCCAAACTCGTGTCCTTATGGCGTCTGTGTCAGTTACTTGTGCAAATTCTATGTTGCATCTCTGGGGAAATGCCTTGTCTCTTTCCAGGATTTTACCATAGTGGGCGATGTCGATGGTGTCGATGTCATCCACGAAGGTAACGAAATGCGGATTACCCATGCAAACATAGGTGCCTTCAAATTTTCTGCCGTCAGCTTCGAGCACCGAAGGGCCTATGAATTGCTCGGGATTTTCAAGTTTGGGTTCCAGCATGTCTACTGTTACCGATTCCACAACTTCTTTATTATCCTGAAGATGAAGTTTCAATATCTTGATACCCGAAAGCGTTTCCAGTCGGATGGTGTCCTTTCGGGTCAATCCCTTTTCGTAAAGATACTTACCGATGCATCGGCTTGCATTGCCGCACATCATCGCTTCAGAACCATCGGCGTTGAAGATGCGCATCGAATAATCTGCTCTTCTGCTATCTTGCGGCTTCCCGATGAGAACCAGTCCATCGCTTCCTATGCCCGTATGATAAGCACTCCAGGCAATGGCCGCCTTCTCTGGGTCAGGGATGTCGTATTGTTGGGTATCTATATAGATGTAGTCGTTACCCGCTCCCTGCATCTTTGTAAAATGAACTGTTTCTTTCATCTGCGTTGTTCTTTATGTTTGAATACTCTTCTTTTATCTCTCATGTCTTATCTCTTTTGAGATTTGACTTTTTGCTAGTCTTTCGAATATTTCGATGACTATTTGTTTGATTTCGGTTGCAAAGGTACGACGATTTGTTGAAGTATACAAGAAAATAAATACAGAAATCTTGATTATTTTTCGCAATCTTACAATTTGTGTTATAAAAATGCTTTCTGCCTTACAAATTGTAAGGAGAATATGATAAGCCTCGATAAATTTAAAATGTTCGACAAAAAGTGAAAGCGAAATGTTTTTGTTTTCTTTAAAATGCTGACAAAATGTATTAATTTTGTAGCCGAAAACGAACATAGTGTAAAAGAAAGGCTTGATTTGGATGGCAACCAATGAAGGTCCGTTTTCGAAAAGAGACAATCAGTAGAAGTATTAACACATTATTAATTATTAAAGGATTATGAAGAAGATTGAGGCAATTATCCGCAAGTCTAGATTCGAGGATGTCAAGAAGGCGCTTTTAGCAGCAGACATCGAGTGGTTCTCTTATTATAATGTAAGAGGTGAGGGTAAAATGCGCCAGGCTCGCATTTACCGTGGTGTGATGTATGATACCAGCAGCATCGAGCGTGTGCTTCTGAACATCGTGGTTCGTGACAAGAACGTGGAACCAACCATCGCCGCCATCCAGGGCGCTGCACAGACCGGTGAAGTAGGAGACGGCAGAATCTTCGTGATTCCTGTACTCGATACGGTAAGAATCAGAACCGGCGAGCGAGGCGACATTGCATTGTATAATGCTGAGAAAGAGGAATAATTTAAAATGTTGAATGTTAAGTGTTGAATGTTGAATTAGGCATTCTTACTTATCTTTAATAAATATTATTTAGTATTCTAATTTAACTATAAGATATTTTTATGAGCAGTTTATTATTGACGACACTTGATACGGGTAACACAGCGTGGATGATCATGGCAACCATCTTGGTGCTTTTGATGTCAATCCCGGGTATAGCACTTTTTTATGGTGGTTTGGTGCGCCAGAAGAATATCCTCAGCATCCTGATGCAGACGGTTTTCATTGTGGCAGTAGTCAGTCTGATATGGGTAGCCTTCGGATATTCCTGGGCATTCTCTACAGAATATGCCGATTCGGGCAATCCTCTGGCTTGCGTCATCGGTGGTTTCGATAAATGTTTCCTCCACGGCATCGGCTTGGATGCCATCATGCCAACAGGCATTCCGGAGCTCACCTTTGCAATGTTCCAGTGCATGTTCGCCCTCATTACTCCAGCCTTGATTCTCGGTGCTTTTGCCGAGCGTGTGAAGTTCAGCGGTTATGTACTTTTCACCATCCTCTGGGTTATCATCGCTTATCTTCCAATGGCCCACTGGGTATGGGGAGGCGGTTTCCTGCAGGAGATGGGAGCCATCGACTTTGCAGGTGGTACCGTGGTTCATATCAATGCCGGTGTAGCCGCTCTGGTCATGGCACTCTGTGTAGGCAAGCGAGATGATTACCGTGCGGGTCATCCTATCACACCTCACAACATCACCTTCGTGTTCATGGGTATGTCATTCCTTTGGTTGGGATGGTTCGGTTTCAATGCCGGTAGCGGATTGGCAGCCGATGGTCTGGCAGCCAACGCCTTCCTCGTAACCCATATCGCCACAGCAGCGGCAGCCACCACCTGGATGCTCATCGACTGGATTGTGAACAAGAAGCCAACTACGGTAGGTGCTTGTACCGGTGCTGTAGCCGGACTGGTAGCCATCACTCCAGCAGCCGGCAGTACCGATATTTTCGGAGCTTTCTGCATCGGTATCATTTCCACCATCGTCTGCTTCTTCATGGTAGCTGTAGTAAAGGAGAAGTTCAAGTATGATGATGCTCTCGATGCCTTTGGTGTTCATGGTATGGGTGGTATCCTAGGTTCTATCCTCACCGGTGTCTTCGCCACTCAGTATGTAACAGGAGCCGAAGGTGTACAGGGTGCCCTCTACGGCGACTGGCATCAGCTTTGGGTTCAGGTTGTAGCCACCGTGGTAAGCATCATCTACAGCGTAGTAGTTACCTACATTATCTTCAAGGTAGTAGATAAGAGTGTAGGTGTACGTGTTGACAAGCGAGTAGAGGAGGAAGGTCTCGACATCTACGAGCATGGTGAGAGTGCTTATAGCAACTAATTGCGAAATTCGATTATCAGCATAAAATTTAGGTCAATGGTGTTTCATTTTGAGGAATGAAACACCATTTTTTTACGATAAATCCTCAACTTGCATAATGAAATAGCCACAACTTGCACAATGAAATAGCCACAACTTGCATAATGAAATTACCTCAACTTGCACAATGAAATTGCCTCAACTTGCATAATTTAACGTTTTAAATGCTAGTATTCAGTAACTTTTGGTTATCTTTGCAGCGGTGCTTAAAAAATATGATTATGAAGAAATATAAGGCAAGAATAGCAGATAAAATGTTAAGTCGGAGACTTTTGGGGAGTGGTGCCGTTTTGATACAAGGTCCCAAGTGGTGTGGAAAGACGACAACTGCAGAACAGCAAGCAAAGAGCGTTGTGTATATGGATGATCCTGAATACATGGAGCAGAATGTGGAACTTGCAAATCTTTCTCCCAAAAAGTTGCTTTCAGGAGAAGTGCCTCGTCTTATTGATGAATGGCAATTAGCCCCGCAGCTTTGGGATGCTGCCCGTTTTGAGGTAGATCATAGGGATGAACTAGGGCAATTCATCTTTACTGGTTCTGCAGTCCCTGTTGATACAAGCAAAATTCACCATTCAGGGACTGGTCGATTTGCATGGTTGACAATGAGAACAATGAGTCTTTCTGAATCTGGCGATTCTACAAATGAAGTCAGTCTTGAAGAATTGTTTGCCAATCCCGTAGCAGATGTTTTTGCAACTAATCCTCTCAATATTGATTCTTTGGCATGGTTGATATGTCGGGGTGGTTGGCCAAAGGCAACGATGGTTAGTAAGGAGGTAGCACTTGATATGGCATATAGATATTATGAAGCCGTGGTGCACTCTGACATTTCTCGTGTAGATAATGTGAGCCGTGATCCGGAAAGAGCAAAAAGAATATTGCGTTCTCTAGCAAGAAACCAATGTGCTCAGGTAACGGTAAATACTATCTGTGCTGATTTGGAGAATAATGATGTTGTAGCCACCAATCGCAATACGGTGGCTTCCTATATAGAAGCATTGAAGAAAATTTTCGTATTGGAAGATTCCTTGGCATGGAATCCAAATTTGCGAAGTAAAACGGCTATTCGCACTTCGGATACCCGATATTTTTCTGATCCTTCTATTGGTGTTGCGGCTTTAGGTATAGGTCCAAATGATTTGGTGAATGACCTCAGTACGATGGGTTTGTTCTTTGAATCAATGTGTATCAGAGACTTGCGTGTTTATGCCGATGCTATTGATGGAACTGTGTATCATTATCGTGATGGTAATGGTTTGGAGTGTGATGCTGTAGTTCATTTGCGTAATGGGAATTATGGACTGATAGAAGTTAAATTGGGTGGTGAGAAGAACATCGAAGAAGGAGCAAAGAATCTAAAGCTCTTGGCTTCTAAAATCGATGATACGAAAATGAAATCCCCATCTTTCCTTATGGTTCTGACAGGTACATCTCGTTATGCAGTTCGCAGACCTGATGGTGTGTACGTTGTGCCAATTGGTTGTTTGAAAGATTAATCAAAATACAGAATCTTTGCACTCTAGCACCTTGACTGTATGTTTAGTACGGTCGGGGTGCTATCTTTATATAATAAGGTGTAATCCGTTTTTTTACTGTAATCTCCTGATTCTTCTCCTTTTCTAGTGCTTTTTTATGTTAAATCTATCTGTTGTATGGTGACAAAATAAAATCTTTTTCTTATATTTGTCAATAAATTAAAGAGCTGACAATTATGATTAATGAATCATTTTCTATAAGATTGCGGGAAGCGCGACAGATGATGGGGCTCAGCATGGATAAACTCGTAGAGCGAACCAACGGAGCCATCACCAAGCAGAGCATCTCCCGATATGAGAAAGGCATCATGCGCCCTAAGCGTGATGCTCTGCAAGCCATAGCCAAAGCCCTCAATATCAGCGAGGAATATTTCGAAGGAACCAATCTCAAGATAGACATGCCGATGCTCCGCACCACCTCCAATGGCAAGTTGTCCGAAGACGAGTTGCAAGCCCTTGAAGCAAAACTCTCGTTTTGGGCAGAGCAGTATCTAGCCAAGGAGAAAGAAGCGGGTTTTCCTACCCGGTTCAAGAATCCGATAAAAGGCACCAAGGTATCAACCCTTGAAGATGCCATCCATGCTGCCGATCTTCTTCGTGAAAAGTGGCATTGCGGTGATGGTCCCATCGCCAGCATTCTGAGACTCTTGGAAAGAAAAGGCATCATGATACTTGCTGCTACTCTCCCGGATTATGTTTTCGGAATGAGCACCTGGGCTGATAAGAAGCATCCGCTGATGATTCTCGATTTCAATCCGGAAAAGAGTAGCGTAGAGAAACTTCGTTTCACGGCAGTTCATGAGTTGGCTCATCTGCTTCTCCTCTTCCCGGAAGATAGTCCGCTGAGGCTGGAGAAGCGTTGTGATCTCTTTGCCAGTTTCTTTCTTCTTCCCAAATTGGCGCTTATCGAAGAGTTGGGTTCCAAGAAGCGTGAGAAGATAACGCTGGAGGAGATGATCGACATCAAGGAACTGTATGGCGCATCTCTAGCCGCATCCATCATTGCCGCCAGAGATTACGGCATCATCACTACCGAGTATAAACGTGCATGGTATGCCGAGCATATAGAGCCTAATCCCCGTGAAATAGGTAATGGCCACTATGTATTTCCAGAGACATTGGGAAGGGAGAAGAGAGTCAACTCAATAGTAGATTCGTGAATGTTGAATGTCGGTGTAAATGTCAGCATTTGATGATATTTAAAATAGGAAATACTAATTCTTAATAGTGTTAGATATGAAGAAAAAAAATAATGAGCAAATTGTCTTCGATATGTTCGAAGAGGTTGCAACCGAAAGCATCGCTGGGGCTCGGAATGCATTCACCTATGAAGAAATTGATGGGTGCTATCAGGAGGCGAAAGAGATTACTGATAAGGCAAGGAACCATCTGAGAGAAATTTTATGATAAGCAAAAAATATATTTATAAAACGAACATTTTTTTTAAATATGAGAATTCTTTTAAAAACTTCACCGAATACTACACCAGTTCCTTTTGATTATCAACAGAAACTGGTTGGTACTATTCATAAATGGATTGGAAACAATTCTATTCATGATACGATTTCATTGTATTCTTTCTCTTGGTTAAATGGAGGAAGAAAAGTGGAGGATGCACTTCAGTTTTCACAGGGTGCAACGATGTTTATTAGCTTTTATGATGAAAGTATCATTAAGGTTATCATCAGAACAATTCTTGAAGATCCTGAGATGTTTTGTGGTATGTTTGTAACTGACATAACTATTGGTGCTGAACCTCAATTTTCAGAGCGGGATTTGTATTATTGTGCTAGTCCGATTTTTATAAAGAGAAAATTGGATGATGGAAGCATTAAACAGTATAATTTCAATCATGCACAGGCAAACCAATATCTTAAGGATACACTTTTGTCAAAGATGAAAGAGGCAGGATTGGAAGAAGATGAAACGTTGGATATTTGTTTTGATCTTTCTTACACCAAAAAGAAGTTGAAGTTGGTTCGTTATCATGGTATTGGCAATAAGGCAAGTCTTTGCCCAGTTGTCATCAAAGGTAAGCCTGAGACGAAACAATTTATATGGAATGTTGGTGTAGGCAACTGTACGGGTATCGGATTTGGAGCAATTTACTAATTATTAAAGGATTTGATTATGTATGTTGTAACATATAAAGGGCAGTTTGGTTTCATTAAACCATGGACCGCAGTTCGTGATGGAGAAACATTCAGTCAGCAGTTTCTTACACCTTCAATAATAGAAGGCATAGAGAAAAAACTGTTTCCTGAACTATTGGACGTTCCAGGAATTCATAAAATTTTGAGGCACAAATTGAAGTATGATTCCCTGGATTCTCAACAGGAAGTGATACAGCCAAGAGGTTGGGAGTATAAAAACAGAACATTCATTAGAAATCGTTCTGTATTGAAGCGTTCTGTTCTTTTGCATCCGGTTTTATGTATTGCTTTTGAAAACGAAGAAGATGCTATTATTGCATCGAAGCAACATGTATGTGTATGTAGAAATGAAGATATACTCTTGCCAGAATCAGAAATCAGAGTGATGGAAGAAGAACAATTCAATCAATTACCTGGTTTTGAATTGCGCTTTGGAAATTCAGAGCAGTCTTTCTTGGTTGGCTATAATCGTTTTAACGATAATAAACCAATGGTTGGCTGGATAGAGTATAATGGTCAATCTTTACTTTAAACGATGTAACTATATGAATATTCATCAAGAAATATTAGCTAAAAGCGAGCAGAATGGACATGTGTGTTTGTATCAGCATCTTAAGAATGTTGCTGATACCGCCCGTGTAATGGCTAAACATTTAGGATTTGATGAACAGATTGCGGTAGATGGAGCTTTATTGCATGACATTGGAAAGGTAAGTCCAGTGTTCCAGCAATCGCTGATTTCCCCAAACAAGAAGAAGCCTGGCTCTGTTTTTCGCCATGAAATAGCTTCCTTGTTCTTTCTGTCGTTGGTATGTCAGGAACATAGAGATGCTGTGATAGATATGATAGTAGCTCATCATAAATCTATGTATAAAGATGTTCGGGATTTGGGCATTTTAGATTTAGATGATACATCAGATTGCTTCAAGGAACATTCAAAGTTATTCTCGGAATGGAGTCATATGGCCATTGATCTTCTTGAAAGCCTTGGCATGGAAACTCATGAGGTTTCTTTGGAAGAGGCAAAAGAAAATTACGAATATGTCATAGACTATTGTGATGGCAGAAAAAAGGGGTGTTCTGAATGGAGAGGGTTGTTGATGGCGGCAGATCACATGGCTTCTGCTATGGAGACTGCATTTGAAATGCCGCTTGATAAACTCTTCATCAAACCTGATTTATCTTTTTACAATAGGCAAAGTGAACTCTATCCTTTATCATTGATTTCTTCGGATAGTAAGAAGATGCATACGTTGGTAACGGCTCCAACTGGAGCTGGAAAAACTGATTTTTTGTTGAGGCGTTGTCGTGGAAGAGTTTTCTATACACTGCCTTTTCAAGCATCAATTAATGCTATGTATGATAGAATAAAGAATGATTTGAGTAATACTAATGCTCAAGTTCATCTTCTACATGCATCCTCTAATCTGAAAGTGAAAGACGGTAAGATAGAGGAAAGTATCATGCAGCGTCATGTTGGTGCATCAGTGAAGGTCCTTACTCCACACCAGATGGCCTCTGTTGTTTTTGGTATCAAAGGATATGAGGCCATGGCTATGGATTTAAAAGGTTGTGATGTGATTCTCGATGAGATACACACCTATTCTGATGTTATGCAGTCTATAGTTCTACGCATTATAGAAATTCTTGTTGCGCTGGAGTGTAGGGTACATGTTGGTACGGCAACAATGCCGACAGTATTGTATCAGAAGATACTTCAACTATTGGGTGGAGCTGATGCTGTTTATGAGGTAAAGTTGGATTCTCTGACGCTTCAATCATTTAACAGGCATCAAATCTACAAGCTCGATGATAAAAAAGAATCTTATGATGTGATAGCCTCAGCAATCGAAAGCAATTCTAAAGTTCTCATAGTATGTAATCAAGTAAAAAGAGCACAGAAACTATATGAGTCTATTGAAGAGTTATATCCAGAAGTGAAGAAGATGCTTGTGCATAGCAGGTACAAACGAAGCGACAGGGCTAAATTGGAAACAAAGTTGCGTGAAGACTTCAATCAATTAGAAAACGTTCCATGCATCGTAGTTTCCACTCAAGTAGTAGAGGTCAGTCTTGATATCAGCTTTGATATAATGATTACTGAGTGTGCTCCAATTGATGCTCTTACACAGCGTTTTGGACGAATTAATCGCAAGCGTACAAGAGATACCATTGGACACTACAAGCCGATATATGTCATAGCACCATCTGAAGATGATAAAGAAGCTCTTCCTTATAGTCTGGATGTTCTGAAAGATACTTTCAGGGTCCTGCCAGACAGTGGTGACATCATGGAGGAATGTCATGTTCAGGAAATGATAGATAAGGTATATCCAAAGATTGACTTTCAGAATATAGACTTTACTGGAGTGGCGTTCTTGGAAGGAAAATGGGTGTTAAAGGCACTTTGTCACCATCCGAAATCAGCGTTACTGGAAACGCTTGACATCAATTCTGCTGTTTGTATTACAGAAGAAGATAAAGACAGATACTTATGTGCCAATGGATTGGAAAGAATAGAAATGGAAATACCTGTAAGCTATCATTCTATTGCACATAGAAATCTTGATCAGCTCAATAAGGGGTCGCATCCTTTTGTCATTCCGAACAAAGGATATGATGAAGAAAAGGGATTGTTACCCGATTTGTGTAGAATAGAATATTATCAATCGTTTGAAATACTATAAAATATGATAACATCAAATATTGGAAAGATATTCCTGGATGCTTACAATGAAAAATATGGCACCAGCTATGATGCCAAAACTTTCTTCTTGGAGCAATTCTATCCCTTGTTTTTTGATCAAAACAAGTATATGATGACTGCAGGCAATTCGCCTTTGGAAAACCCAAAGTTAAGTTGGGATGATATGATAAAGGGGAAAAAGCCTTTTGAAACTCCTGAACAGAGAAAGATCCGCTTCGAAAAATTGATTAAGAAAATCGAAGAAAGTGAAGCTGATGCTAGCATTGCACGAGGTTATGCTTCTTTAGATGTTGCCGCAACAACATCTGGTCAAGTAACAGATTTGAAGTTGCCTAATTCTCAGGAAGAAATCTATGCATCGTGGATTGGAGATGCTCTTGGTATTGGTGTTCAGGGAGGTTTTTCGATTCTTTTTAGCAACAAAGAGATTTTACTTGATATTTTTGAAGGTTGGAAGCTCTATCGTACGAGTCTTAATGAGACAACCATGCTGAAAGGAAATCAGATTAATACTTGGAATGGTCAATGGCTGTCCCATTATTATGATCCAAGAGAATATGATGCAGATATGCCTTTGGCGGGATATAGTCCTTACAATACGAATAAGGATGGAATCATCAATATTGATACCCAAACATGGACAAAGATTCTCATTGGTATTTCTAAAAAATATAGAAATGCTCAAATTTTGGGCTACATCTATAGCATAGGACAGACAAATACTACCATTGGTTTTATACCATTTAATTTGAACCAAATACGCCGTCCAATTCATCTTTATGAAAAGATATTTGGGATGAGCAATGGTAAAAATGCAGAATCTTTATGGGGAACTGCAATTGGATTTAAAACGGCTTGTACTTATGGAGCTGTAGGTATTAAAGCCATGGAGCCTAAAGGGCTTAGAGATTATGTATTTTCAAAAGGAGATAAAGTGCCGAAACAGCCGAAAACTCCTAAAAATGAAGACGAACAAATTAATTTTAACGTATATAAAATTTGGATATTAGCTATGTTGAATAATGATGAATTATGGGAGAAATCCCAAGAGTTGGCTGAGTTGTTGAACGAAGCCTCTAGTGATAAAGATAAGTCTATCAGTACCAAACGTAAAAATTTGGTTGAGACAATGCTCAATGCAACTAATAAGAAACAGTTTATAGCAGCTGCTGCAGAGGTTGTTTCATTCATTGGTAAGATAGATGAGTTTAAAGGAATCGTGAAGGAGATTCATGGTATGCCAACAGACAATGTACCATACTTCTTAACACTTTTGCGTTTCCAGTATAAGACATTATAATAACAATTAAAAATACAAGATTATGAAAGAGAATTCTTTTATTTATTTGCGAGGTTTCAAGCATGCTGCGTTCACAGTATTCTGTGTAGAAGATGGTCAGAAATCTTATAATGACCCACAGTTCAACGTAAGAGTTCCATTTGCTAGTGGTCAACAGGTTAAGCGTTCTATCCTGGAGCAGCTTAACGATGTTTTAGGTGTTCAACCTTCTCCTACCGAGTTCTTTTTTGATGTAGATAAGAAAGGTGCGCTTAAAGAAGGTGAGGTCCTTTCGTCTTGTGATCCACATTATGTAGACCAGCTTTTAGGTGGCTGGATGAGAACTCCAAAGGGTGGAAAAGAGAAAGCAGTAAAGCGTAGAAGTCCATTTAGTATTTCTGCGATGACCCCTTTGCATCCACTTTTGGCTGCAGTTTCTAAGGAGAACATTTCATTCGATCGTTCTGATAAGCCAAACGTGCATAAAGTTGTTGTGCGTGATGCAAATGGAAATCGTTTGACAGATGAACAGGTTAGTGACTTTTTAGAGGGTAACGATAGAAGTTTGTATCGCAAATGGATTCCAGACAATAGTCGTGCTACAGGTCTCTTTGTGTATGATGTAGCTATTGATTTGCGACGTTTGTTCTGCGTTTCAACTAATCAGTTGGAACCTGAGATTACATCAGAAATGGTAGAGAAGTTGAAAGAAGATGGATGGAAAGTGATCACTACTTCTTTTGGTGAATGCTTGTTGATGCCGAAAGAGCAGCGTGAGCAGATTATTCCAGCTATAGCCGATGCTCTGATTGATTGGCATATCACATCCAATCAGGCAAGAACATTCAGTTTGATGGAGACTTTAGCCATTGCTATTAGTGATAATGCTAATACTTTAGCAGCAGCTATTCGTGCCAAACTTGTTGAGGATGGAGAATCTAAACCAAAGGCAAAGCCTATCGTTGACGAAAATGCTGGTGCCAAGACATTTATAACTCTTCCATGTGCAAGTTATGTCGTGACTGAGACGGAAAGCGCAGATGCTTTGGCTAAGGCTAAACAGGAGTTGGTTGATAGAATGATGGCGTTTGATTACGAGAATCAAATTTAATGTAAATAAAGAGGCTCCTGGTTTTTACTTGGAGCCTCCTATTGGTTTTTCTCTATGGTCATAACAGGTACTCATTTCAACTATTACCAGCTTTGCCATCGCAAACTATGGTTGTTTGCCAATGGCATCAACATGGAACAAGAATCAGACTTGGTCTATGAAGGAAAGCTGGTGCATGAATCAAGTTATCCACAACGTACATCAAAGTATGAGGAAGTGGAGATTGATGGTATCAAAGTAGATTACTATGATGCCAGGAATAAGGTCATCCATGAGATAAAGAAATCTAATAAGATGGATAAAGCTCATGAATGGCAGCTCAAATATTACATGTATGTTTTCGAGCAACATGGAATTGATGGCGTGAAGGGCATCTTGGAATATCCTCTTTTGAGAAAGACAAAAGAAGTAATCTTGACAGATGTCGATAGAGATGACATTCAGGTTATATCTAAGGACATTATTAAGATAATCTCTCAAGATGTTTGCCCGTCTAAAGTTAAGAAAGGCATCTGTAAGAATTGTAGTTATTTCGATTTTTGTTATATAAACGAGTTGGAGGAAGAAGAATGAAAAGAAGTTTCTATCTGTTCAATCCAGGCATCATGGAACGCAGAGATAATACGCTGAAGTTCACGCCTGTTATTGTGAATGAAGATAATGAAGAAATCAAGCAGCAACCTCGATACATTCCTATTGAGGATGTTGCGGAACTGTATGCCTTTGGAAGTCTGCGGACAAATAGCGCTTTGTTCAACTTTCTGGGGCAGAAAGGTATTCCTGTCCACTTCTTCGACTATTATGAGAACTATACCGGAAGCTTCATGCCTCGCGAAAGTCTTCTTTCTGGCAAGGCATTGTTGGCACAAACATCTGCATACCAAAACAAGAAGAAAAGAGTTGAATTGGCACGAAAGTTCATTCAGGGAGCTGCATGGAATATGGTTATGAACCTCAACTACTATAATCGTAGAGGAAAAGACCTGCAAGATATTATCGATACTATTAAAAGATTGAGTAATACTTTGCCAGATGCTAAGGCTGTAGATGAGATAATGGGAATTGAGGGAAATATCAGACAGGCATATTATGCAGCATTCGATATCATTCTCGATGATTTCAACATGGGATCAAGAACCAAGCAACCGCCAGAGAACGAGGTAAATGCTCTCATTTCTTTTGGCAATATGATGTGCTATACCGAAACTCTCCGGGCAGTTCATCAAACTCAGCTCAATCCCACGATAAGCTTTCTGCATACTCCAGGAGAAAGGCGTTTTTCGTTATGTCTTGATATTTCCGAGATCTTCAAACCTATTATCGTGGATAGAGTCATCTTCAAGGTACTCAATAAGCATGCTTTAAGCACCAGTCATTTTGATAAGAAACTCAACAAATGTCTTTTGAACGAAAAGGGAAAGAAGATTTTTGTAAAGGCCATGGAAGAGCGTTATGATGAGACATTCCGTCATCGTTCTTTAGGACGTAATGTAAGCTATAAGCATCTTATAAAGTTGGAATGCTATAAGCTACTAAAAGATATTTTAGGAATAGAAGAATATAAACCTTTTAAAATGTATTGGTGATATGTATGTGATTATTGTTTATGATGTAGGTGAGAAGCGAGTAGGCAAAATGTTGAAGCTTTGCCGCCAATATTTATGTTGGATTCAGAACTCAGTTTTGGAGGGAGAATTATCTGAAGCTAAACTTCGGGAATTGCAAATGAAGATGAAAGCTATCATTGATGAATCCGAGGATAGTGTCATTATTTTCACCAATAAAATGGGGTATAATATGAACAAACAGATTCTTGGAAAAGAAAGAATGACTACCGATAATTTCTTATAAAGAGTTGTCGATGTGGTTCTATTTTGCTGTTTTGAGTTCGGCAAAACCTCCGAAAGTGTTCTTTGACTTATTGAAACCTCCATAAATAGGCAGGTTGTCGTAAGGCCGCAGAAAAAATATCTTTAGGCATCGACATTTTTCTGAAGATTTTTTTGTATCTTTGCACTCGCAAACTCATTGATTCTTTGGGCATCTATAGCCAAGGATTAACGGGGTTCTAATCGTACCTTTATGGAATTGAAATTTCGGAGTACTCGAGACCGGACGAAGGGCAGGAAAGTTCTAATCGTACCTTTATGGAATTGAAATAGACTATCTGTTTGGAAAAAAGTGCCCTCAAAGCTGTTCTAATCGTACCTTTATGGAATTGAAATAGTAAACTACCAAACAATTTCTCGAAAAAGATTAGTTCTAATCGTACCTTTATGGAATTGAAATTTGAGAAAGGCTTATCATCAGATGAAGAAGATACTGGTTCTAATCGTACCTTTATGGAATTGAAATTGGTGTAAGCACCACCGAGATAAGAAGACAATACGTTCTAATCGTACCTTTATGGAATTGAAATACCAAATCCCAACCATAGTCTTCCCAACTCTCCTCAGGTTCTAATCGTACCTTTATGGAATTGAAATATAGACGCATTCAACCACGGCATAGACGCAATACGGTTCTAATCGTACCTTTATGGAATTGAAATTTGTCTGTATGTATAATGGTCATTACAAATCTTAGTTCTAATCGTACCTTTATGGAATTGAAATAAAGTGCTAAACTTTTGCAGTTGCTTGGTTATGGGTTCTAATCGTACCTTTATGGAATTGAAATAACAGAGGAAACAGTACTATGAGAAGGGGCATTAGTTCTAATCGTACCTTTATGGAATTGAAATTACTCCTCATAACCATACAATTAGAATGGCTGCTGTTCTAATCGTACCTTTATGGAATTGAAATACTTTAGCGGTAAAGAGGTTACGATGTGAGAGGTCAGTTCTAATCGTACCTTTATGGAATTGAAATCCGATTAAAGAGCCAGCACCGGCAATAGCATCAGCGTTCTAATCGTACCTTTATGGAATTGAAATTGAACAAAGCCAACAGAAACGCTTACTAGCATACAGTTCTAATCGTACCTTTATGGAATTGAAATTAAGTAGTTGACATATCATACTCAGGAGGATTAGAAGTTCTAATCGTACCTTTATGGAATTGAAATATCAAACCTAAAGCATAAATCAGCACCTTAATCAGTTCTAATCGTACCTTTATGGAATTGAAATATGGCAGCCTTATAATGCTTATCTTTGCAATGTTGGTTCTAATCGTACCTTTATGGAATTGAAATGCCTCATAGAATATCTTATCGGCAACAGCTTGAGCGTTCTAATCGTACCTTTATGGAATTGAAATAGCAACAGAGCATTAGCAGCATTAACTGAAATTTCGTTCTAATCGTACCTTTATGGAATTGAAATCATATTCAGAAATATCGCCCTGTTTCTGCTTAAGACGGTTCTAATCGTACCTTTATGGAATTGAAATCTCCAACTTGGCTGCGTTGTCGTTCTCCTCATCGGTTCTAATCGTACCTTTATGGAATTGAAATGTTCTTGACTTTGCACATATCGGAATTGACCGTAGTTCTAATCGTACCTTTATGGAATTGAAATGCACTACCCCTAAGACCAAGAAGGAGAAGGCAGCAGTTCTAATCGTACCTTTATGGAATTGAAATGACGAAGAACGATGCCGGCTATGCGGAATTGGCTTGTTCTAATCGTACCTTTATGGAATTGAAATAGGAAATAAAAGCCGCTTATAGCGCAAAATTTGGGTTCTAATCGTACCTTTATGGAATTGAAATGACGGTAAGACAATCGTTGTAGAGGACGGTGTAATGTTCTAATCGTACCTTTATGGAATTGAAATGTCGGTGGGAAGTATCAAACTAAACAATGAGACGGTTCTAATCGTACCTTTATGGAATTGAAATTTGATAGGTTGCGAAGGATGATAACGAACTTTCCGTTGTTCTAATCGTACCTTTATGGAATTGAAATAGTCGCAACGAAATATAAGGCATGTAAAGACCGAATGTTCTAATCGTACCTTTATGGAATTGAAATTGATGCTTGCGAGGTTTTCCGGCTCGAGTTTAAGGTTCTAATCGTACCTTTATGGAATTGAAATAGCCAAGGAGATTGTGGATGAACTCAACAAGGAGTTGTTCTAATCGTACCTTTATGGAATTGAAATACATCTTCGGTGGTCCGGGAGAGGATGCCGGACTGTTCTAATCGTACCTTTATGGAATTGAAATGATGAACGCAAAGGACTTGAAGAACCTGGGCGAGGTTCTAATCGTACCTTTATGGAATTGAAATTCTGGAGCGCAAGGACAAGGACGGAAAGACAACAGTTCTAATCGTACCTTTATGGAATTGAAATAAGACAGCGCACAATATGGCGGTTCTGGAGTTCGGTTCTAATCGTACCTTTATGGAATTGAAATATGGACGCTTTCGAGGAAAGCAGGCTCGACAGCCTGTTCTAATCGTACCTTTATGGAATTGAAATTGGTCTTGGCAGTGCTGCCCTTGGCTGCTGCTGATGTTCTAATCGTACCTTTATGGAATTGAAATTAATGATAGCTAGAGAGATATATCAGTTTTTTCGGTTCTAATCGTACCTTTATGGAATTGAAATAGGGAAGCCGTGGCAACTATTAAACATTCAGTAAGTTCTAATCGTACCTTTATGGAATTGAAATAGTCGCAACGAAATATAAGGCATGTAAAGACCGAAGTTCTAATCGTACCTTTATGGAATTGAAATACGGTAAGTTCCTCGACACGATTAAAGAATACCCGTTCTAATCGTACCTTTATGGAATTGAAATATGCTTCGGAAGGTCGTCTGCATCTATCTGCATCGTTCTAATCGTACCTTTATGGAATTGAAATAAATCAGAACATTTGTTAGGACGTTGGAGCACCGTAGGTTCTAATCGTACCTTTATGGAATTGAAATCAGCGACAAAGAACCATACCACCATCGCAGCCAACAGTTCTAATCGTACCTTTATGGAATTGAAATGACACAGCAGAACATCATCAAGATGGGCTACGACAAGTTCTAATCGTACCTTTATGGAATTGAAATTTGAGATTATCTCGTTGTTTGTTGCCAGCCGGATTTGTTCTAATCGTACCTTTATGGAATTGAAATAGGCGACTTCGATGTTCAGCCCGATATTATCCGCATTGTTCTAATCGTACCTTTATGGAATTGAAATCGATGCTTTAATCGAAATATATCTAAAACTCAAAAGTTCTAATCGTACCTTTATGGAATTGAAATAGGAGGGTATCTTCAGCGACAAGGGCGTTGATACCAGTTCTAATCGTACCTTTATGGAATTGAAATAGGCACAGCAGGGATTCAAGGAGATATTTGACCTTTCCGTTCTAATCGTACCTTTATGGAATTGAAATAAAACGGGGAGATTGTCTGAAAACCCATAGCAGCCAAAATGTCTCCTAATATTTCTTATT
>OGMK01000445.1_pt1 | contig 32495 bp, 30 predicted proteins | sample 1573151 | NCBI WGS metagenome assembly OGMK01 (sample SAMEA2581887, study PRJEB24529) | metagenome | biome: Human gut stool | place: China | collected 2011
ACGACACCCTGATTAACAGTCAGGTGCTCTAACCAACTGAGCTATGGGGCAATATCCCTGACGCCGTCAGGCGACGCTAATTATTATAGCGGCATGAAAACCGTTTGTCAATGCCTTTTGACAAAAAAATCGGAAAATTTGTCCGCAAAATCCCGGCGCGGATGCCTTGACAATTTGGCATGGGGCTGGTATACTAGCAAAGTACCTACATACGCCGGTGTGTTGGAATTGGCAGACGAGACGGACTCAAAATCCGTTGGTGGTGACACCGTATGGGTTCGACCCCCATCACCGGCACCAATCGTACCTAAGTGGTTTTTACCGCTTAGGTATTTTTTGTTTGGCAGACATCTTTTTTCCTTGTCTGCCAAGTTGTCTGCCATTTTTGCCTGAAATTGGCCCTGAATTCGCCCAAAATGGCAGACAACCGGGCTGAAAATCCGTTTGGAAATTGTGAAATTTTGCTTCTTTTTGCCCTCAAGCGATCCGCTTGGGGGAATTTTTTTTGCCCATTTTTTTGTCCGGGCTTCCGCTTAGACTGATGCAGGCCGAAATCATATCGGCCGCCTCCTGTTTGCTGTCCGTATCAATATGAGCGTAAATGTTGGCTGTCGTGGCAAAGCTGGAATGTCCCATCCAGACCTGCACATCTTTCATCGGAATTTTATTTTTGATGAGCAGGCTTGCGCAGGAGTGACGCAGATCATGGAATCGGATTGGACGCAGACCGTTTTTGCGCAAGATGTTGCTGAAGTTTCCGCTTATGTAATTTGGATTAACAAGATTCCCCATATCGTCTACACAGATGTACTCCAGATATTTTTTACAATAGCTTCTCCCGCACTGCTTGCGCTGCTTTTCCTGACGGGCTTTCGCTGCAATCAATGCGGTTTCAACCTCTGGTATCAGCGGCAATGTGCGGAAGCTGGAATTGTTCTTTGTCCGTTCTTTGGATATATCTACCGCCTTTCCGTCCACATTAACACGCTCGAATGTGTGCGAAATGGTGATAGTTTTATTCACAAAGTCGATGGCCGACCACTTCAGCCCCACCACTTCGCTGCGGCGCAGACCATAATAGGCAGCCAGAAGAACCGGCAGTTCCATTTTTGTTCCGGCAAATATTGGGAACATCTCCATCAGCTCATCTGCGGTGTAGTAGCTTGCTACGAAGTTATCCTTTTTTGGCCTTTCCACATCCGAGGCTGGGTTATGCGGAATCAGCTTCAATCTCACCGCATCAACCAGTGCTTTGTGGATGTTGGCATGGTAATGTGCAACCGTATTTCCGCTGATGTTGCGTGTGTTCTTTTCATGGGCATAGAACATTTCTATGTCCAGCACATTGATTTCGTTCAGCTTGGTTCCCCGTTGTGAGAAATAAGGAGCAATCCATGTGTTTACATTGGCAGCATAACCCGAATATGTGACTTCCTCCCATGTACTTCTTTTCCACTGGAGCCAGAACTGCAAATAATCCGAAAACAGCATATCCGGGCGTGGAGAACTACTCTCCGGCGCGGTGCTCTGCACGGCCTTCCGTTCCATCACGCCATGCACTTCTTCTCCGGCGTTGGCTTCCCGAATCATTTCGCGCATAACTTCTTTGGCTTTTGTCATGTTTCGCGCAGTGGATAAACCTGTACTTAATGTTTTGCGGATTCGTTTTCCCTTTATGTCGGATGGCATATTCAGGACAACATAATAAAATCCGCGCTTTTGTGTAAGATAGCCTGTCACTTTTGTCCTCATAGCAGTCTCCTTTCCGGCTATCAAACATTTGTGTAACCGTTATTAGCATAGCAGACTTTCTTTCATTCCTCCACACTGTCAATCAGGAAATCGTCAGTGTTGCATTCGTCAGACAATCCGTTTTGCAAAAAGCGAATCACATTTACCTTGGGGATTCTGTAGCTGCGCCCCAGCCGGAATGCCTTTATTTTCCCGGAAGTCAACAGCCTATAAGCTGTCTTTTTACTTACGGGCCGCGAACCGCCTAACATTTTACAGAGCTGGGTCACATCCACCACATCCGGATATTTACGGAAAATTTCTCGCTTTCCAAAGGTTTCTCCCCTCATAGCCATCCTCCTTTACTGAATTTGCAGATTTAATTCCACAAGCATAGCGGCCACCTGCCAAAAGCAAGTGACCGCCATAATCTGGAATTAAATATTATCCTATTCGACACTACTCCCCGGATAATAGGGCGAATCCCCGGCCCGGCTGCTGGCGCAGCTCCCGCTTCCTGTACCACATTGTTGGCAGTACCGCCGATTCCTTGAGGGTATCGCAACGGTGCGTATCATGATTGCTGACCCTTTCATCGCATAGAACAGGTTCCACGCTGTTCTTATTCAGCAGGCAGGGGCGCTCCTCCGTATACGCAGGATTATGGCGTTGCCTCTGAATCGTGCTTGCCGACGCTCATTGGGTTGCGGCAAGGTCAGTTGTATGTAACCGGTGATTCGGATATGCAGTTGTCAAGGTACTCAAGGGGAAGAGGGCTTTTTTGTCCCTCTATAATATAAACATCAATTTACGGGCAAAATCGTTGGGGTATTTTTGAAAAAATTTATATTTTGGGGTTATCGAATCTCAAACTTCGATAATGCGACCAAAAATGCAACAGAAAGGGTTTGATATAAGTCCATATCAAATATGCCGTCATGCCAACTCAGCTTTTTGATTAACGGCTGGTACTGTTCATACAGTACGGTTGCCGCAGCAGTATCGCCGCTTTGCGCGGCTTTCAGAAGATCAATATAAGCACCCATCAGGTATTTTCCTCCATTGCCTTGCGGATTTTCTGCAAGGCGTTTTTCTTGTGCCAGCGCACAGTTTCCGGCGACAGGTTCATCTTTTCGGCGGTATCTGCTGTGCTGAGCTGGTTTACATACAAGCATAAAACGACCTCACATTCTTTTGCAGTCAACAGTGGAAGATAGTTTTTCACCATATCCCATGCGAGCATTTGCTCAATCCTCTCCTCAAAAGAACTATCTTCTGGATCAAAATCCGGTTTCAAATCCTCGATAGAGGACTCAAAATCACGAATTTTTCCATATTTTTTCAGGTATTTACTGCGCTCATTCCGGAGCGAAACAGACAGATATGCTGTTAATTCCGCGATGATCTGTTTATCTTCGGCGGGAATCAAAGCGCCATTCTGAATATACTTTTTCGACATTTGGTTTGACCTCCGTTGTTTTTGACTTCATTTCATGCAAAAACAGGTGGAGGTGCGCGAGCATAGTAATATATCGCTTTTACGATACATTTTCTGATATGGAGACAAAAAAATATGCCAGATGGTCGATTTGACCATCTGGCATATTGCGGTTTTATCGGTTTGGCGCAAAGCGTCGAACTAATGTATATATAATGCTTATTCAGCAGAATCCTCTGACGAGGATGCAGTTAAATCTGGTATTGCATCAATAACAGAATCAAGTATGGCAAAGACCGCCTTGCGCTGATGTGGTTCGAGCGCCCTTATACGCTGATCCAGTTCTTCGTCCACAACACAGCTTACAGATTCTACTTCGTCACACAGCAAAACATCTGCGGAAATATGCAGACTGTTTACAATTTTAATGAGTGTTGCCATACTGGGAAGTTTCCGGCCGCGCTCTATCAAGCTGACATAATTTTTAGAAAGACCAATCATTTCAGCCAACTGTTCAATCGTCAGCCCTCTTTTTTTTCGTTGCTGGCGAAGCCGCTGTCCTAATAAAGCATTTGTCATAGCATTCTCCCAGAAATATATCTAATAGTGATACCAAATTACTATTAGTATAGGAGCGATGCTTTTTATGATAAACAAATCAATAGTGCTGTTTGTTCCTAACGGTTTGACTTTTTGCAAAAATAGTGTTATCGTAAAATATACGGATGAGTTCAATGACCTTATGCGTACACAAAAAAGTATCCGCTATTATTTGAATAGCGGATACCAAGAAAACAATATCTTTGATTGCTTAGTTTATCACAGCCTTACTTTAATATCAAGAATCGATTTGTTGATTTCGCACAAATTAAGTGAAAAATAGCAAACTGATGGTTTTTTACATATCATGCGCTACTATTTCGTCCATATTGTTACCCAAAACAAATACTGCTATTGTTTAGGTTGTCAAATCATAGTCAATGAATGGAGGCTGCAACAATGGCAAGACATGGAGAAAATATCCATAAGCGAAAAGATGGCCGCTGGGAAGGGCGCTACATTAAAGGGCGAAGTGAAACCGGAAAAGCAATTTGGGGCTATGTGTATGCGTACAGCTATGTCGATGCAAAATCAGCATTGATTCGGAAAAAGGTAAAAGCAGCTGATTACACGGTTCCGCTTGGGGCACAAGAGCTTACATTTTCGGTTCTTTCGGAACTATGGCTTTCCACGCTGAACGACTTAGAGGAGTCTTCCATAGCGCATTATCGTTATTCCATTGAGCATTATATTTTGCCGGTTATCGGGAACCTACGAATTTCACAACTTTCCGGCGCAAAATTAGAATTATGCGTTTTACAGATTATTTCTCCGGTTGGTGGAGAGCATAAACCTTTTGGAGCAAGCCTTTCACGGGAATGCATCAGCCTTGTCCGCAGGCTATGTAAATACGCATACAAACTGCATTTAATGCCCATGATTGAGCTGTCAATCAAGCCCGTTAAAGAAACGAACGAGTTTCCAGAAGCACTTTCTCTTGAAGAGCAGGCGGCAGTCAACCGATTTGTTTTCAAGAATCCGACCCCACGAAAGGCGGGCATATTATTTATGCTCCAGCTTGGTCTTCGGATCAGCGAGGTATGCGGCTTGCAGTGGGGTGATATTGACCTCGTGCACAAGGAAGTCCGTATACGCCGCGGCGTTCGGCGTATTGCCATTGGAACGGGGAAAACCTCGGTTGTGGTACAAGCACCCAAAACAGAAAGTTCCAAGCGAGTATTACCAATCCCGCCAAGGCTTTCGGTTCTACTCCAAATGCTGTACCAGAAAAACACATTCGGCAGTGATGTGTGGTTCTTATCATGCAGCAGTAAACCGGTAGAGCCTCGTTGCTACAGAAAGAGCATTCATGGTTATCTTGCGAAGGCCGGTGCACATGATGTGAATCCACATATGCTGCGCCATACTTTTGCTACCACCTGCTTGCAGGCTGGCTGTGATATTAAAACGCTCAGTGAACTCATGGGGCACTCTAATCCCAACATCACATTACAGCGCTATGTTCATACCAACATGGAACGGAAGCGGTTTGCAATCGAGCAAGCTTTTGGCACTGAATAGAAATTTGTGGTCAATTATCCGTCTGCTTTTGCTTCTCAATGCTCATTGCAGGGGGCTTTATTGCGAGGGTATCTGCTATTCAAATAATGGCAGATACTTTTCGCAATAAAGCCTAGTAAATCCGTAGGATAAGTACGATACGAATTTACGCAATTAGCCTTTAGGGGGTAAAGGAAATTTCCATGCGCCATCACTCTTTTATGAGATGGACATCTGCTACGATGGCGGCGCTGATGTTCTTCCAATGCACAGCACCGGTCGCTTTTGCAGCGGATGATACTATCTTAGCTGAAAGCAGTATAGTTGCTTCCAGTGCTGAATCCGAAAGTGTACCTGTAGACAGTGATGCAGGTTACATCCCGGAGCAATCTCCGGAAAATACATCGGTCGATTCTTCAAGCAATGATGCGGCTTCTTCTGAGCCTTTGACTGGGGATTCTTCGGCCTCTTCCGATTTGCCTGAAGATGCCTCGTCAAATGGCTCAGTAGGGAGTCAGCCGGAATCTGACACCGATCAGATTTCCACCTCGGACGAGACAATCGATTCCGGGCTTGCTGAATCTTCATCTGAGAACACGGATGAATCAGCCAAATCTCTTTATCAGGACGGAAAAATCCTGATTTACACTTGCGACCAGTTAGCCGAAATCGGCAGTGGGCAAACACTTACCGATGCAAGCGGGCTTGCCGTGACCGATGAAAACGGCGCGGAAATCACCTACGCTTTGGATGCACAATATGCCATTGCTGAGGACATTGAGCTGACGGGCGATATGCTGCAATGGCAGCTGCCGGAAGGCTTTACCGGCAGCATCACGCCGCTTGCCGAAAGCAGCGATGACCTTACGCTGTATGATGCGCAAAGCGACACCATCTATCTTTACAACCCGTACCAGATGACGGTGCTGCACGGGGAAAACCCAGACACCGAGCCGGTCATGGATGGCGATGCACAAGCTGAAACCTTCGGCAGCGGTCAGCTGATCTACCCCAACGGGGAAAGTGAGCCGTATCTGACATACAGCTTGAATCACCGCTATATTCTTTCCAGACAGTTTTGTTCCGATACCTCCGTACAGCCATATTCTGTGGTTACGGACGGCAAGGCAGACGGCCGCGACTTTCCGGGGCAGGTTATTAAGGAGCTTAACGGCAAAACCTATATCCTGATTGGTAATGAGCAGCAGCTGCGGGCAATCGGAACAGATGCGGTAGTGTACGGTGCAATCTATCAGGCGTATCTGCGCTTGGGTAAGTGGTATGTCGATAACGGAACGGACGGCAAGCCGATTGTGCTGTATGGCGGCGATGCCGACCTGACGAAAGATCAGAATGGCAGGGCGGACTTTACCTTTGGTGAAATTCGAGATACAGATAAAAACCTGAGTGTCGAAAGCGGTATTTATACCAGAGGTAAATGCGGTGTCGATCAGAAAACCGGTCAGCCGAATCCAAATCTTGATATTAAAGACCAGACCAAACAAAAATACTCCGCCAATGCTAACTACATCATTTTCCGAGATATTGACCTGAGCAGTGCAAACTGGACGCCGCTGACTTTTCGAGGGACTATGATTGGTGCAAAGCTTGGTGCTAATGCGGCGACAGACGCACGTCTTTGGGAAAACGGTCAAATCATCGCCACCGACAAACCGGTGATTTCCAATGTTAAGGTTGTCCAAAGCGGTCCCTTGGATGTTGGCAAGCAGATGGGCGTGGGATTCTTTTCCACGCTGTATGATGAGGCCAGCGAAGATGATGTTGGTATCAGTAAAGGGCAAGTGTTGGTATCCAACCTGCGCTTTGAGAATATCAGCATAGACAATCAATCTACCACAACCAAATATGACCAAACCTTAGTCAATGGTCTGGTTACCGGTCTAAGTCAGGTTTTGGGCAGCGTACTTGACCTTCTTGCGTGGTTGCTGACCTTCGGAAGTGTGGATGCCGGTCTGCGGAAAACGCTGACAGATGTTTTGGACGCCCGAAAAAAGGACCCCACGGCGCTTGCCACGGGCGCGTTTGCCGGGCGCATCATTGGCAACACCGTGGTTTCAAACTGCGAACTGGCAGGTAATGTGAGCGTTACAAGCCCCAACAATTACACGGCGGGCTTTGTCGGCTATATCGAGGGCAAAACCCAGTACGATGGACTGTCCAAAGCATTGGGCGGTGTAGCGACACTGCTTGCCAACATTCTGAATGTGATTCCCGGTCTGGGCTTGGGTGATTTGATTACGATCCTCCTTGGCGGTGTCATTGATGTGGGCAAGTTGATCCCTACGGCTTATATCAACGCAAAAATCGTGAACTGCCACGTCGAGGGCTTAAACGGCACAATCGGCACAGAGAGCAAGGACTTCGCGGGCGGCTTTGTTGGCATGCAAGCCGGCGCAATCATTGAGAACTGCACCGTCACAAACAGCAGCTTGAATGTTGTTGGCAAAAACTTTGTGGGCGGTTTTGTAGGGCTATCCCGCGACAGCACCATCAAGGGCGTTCTAAAGGATCTGGGCGTTGTTGTAAACAACCTGCCTAATATGAAACCGGAAAGCCTGTTGCTGAACTGTAAACTGGACAACACAAGCATAAAAGTCAACGGCGCAAGCTATGCGGGCGGTTTTGCCGGAGGGCTTGCAAACTCCTCTGCGGTAAACTGCTCGGCAACAGCCGGTGAATCACTGGCTGTTCATGCCACCGGAATGAATGCAGGCGGTTTTGCAGGTATTGCAACCTTAGGCTGGGCGGCGAATCTGGGTAAAACAGACAGCAAAGACAGCGACCTGCTGGGCAGCGTTGTCAGCCTTGTGGAGGGTTTGCTTAGTCAGAACCCCGGTGAGGTTTCCTCTCTGCTGTCCCTTGCGGGTGTCAACCCCTCGTACATTTTGGGTTGTACCATCAACGCACCACTGACGGTCACCGGCACAGACTTTGTGGGCGGCATAACCGGACGCGGCGACGGCGTAACTATTGCACCGTCCAATGCGGAGAATTTAGGAAAAATATCCTATTGGAAACGTGGCGTCTATAAGGCAGAAGAAACCGCAGCGCAACCCGTCAGCGTTACAGGGCTGAAAATCATTTCCGGACACGATTATACCGGCGGCATTGCGGGTTCTCTTGGCACTGCCAGTGTTAGCGGCTTGCTGAATGATACGGCAGGCATTGCCTCTTATCTGGGCTTTACCGTGGATAGTGTTACCCTGACTGGCTATGAAAGAGGATTCACCGTGGAAGGCTGGGAGCGCGTTGGTGGCGGTTTTGGTGATGCCATTGGCGGTACCATCAATAACGCTACCATCAATAAACTGAAGTCGGTCGAAGGCAAAAACTATGCGGGCGGCTTTATCGGTCTGTCCGGCCCAGGTGAACTGGTTGGGACCAGCGGCGGTTTGACCGTCAACCTGTTGGGTCTAAACTATTTGCTTACGCTCAACAAGCTACTCTCCATCGGTCAGTATGTGCAGGTCACTATCAAAGATGCAAACGTGAATGGCATCGACAAGGATGGCTTTACCGTTGAGGCGACCGAGAAGCGCGAAGCAAACTCCGTGCTTGACTACACAGCCGCAGGTTTTATCGCTCGCAGCAACAGCACAAAGATAGAAAACGCGCATGTCACTAATCTGAAATCCGTAACAGCGGCTGATAACGGCGGCTATGCGGCAGGCTTTGTGGCAATCTCCAAAACAGGCGGTCTGGCCGAGGTGGGAGAGGATTCCACACAGGTCAAAAGCCTGATTGAAACTAACGGACTTGTTACAGCCATTTCCTACCTGATTCCCAGTTACAAAAACTGCACGGTTTCTTATGTGGATGGCGGCAGCGTGACCGGCGATGTTGCAGGCGGCTTTACAGCCGACTTCCAGAGTGGAACGGTGAATAACCAAGCCCGCGGGGAAAGCGATTACTACGCCGTTTACAACCTCGGCGCTGTAAACGGTCAATCCTATGCGGGTGGTTTTGCCGGGCGTGCTTACTCCGGTGCCTTGGCGGATGCCTCTAAGGGTATAAGCATACTGGGCAAGCTTGGGATAAATATCAACGTTGATAAACTCGTCAGCGTGATAAACGCCTATGTGCCGTACATCCAGTATGCAGGCGTGAAATCCGATGACGGCTTTACCGTTACGGCAACTAAGCTAACAGAGGATACCACGGTGGGCAGCGCAGGCGGCTTCGTAGGCTATGCCAGCGGCGCACAGATTTCGTATTCCGACGTCACTAAGCTGAAACACACCATCGTCAAGGCTCCGGATAATCTGGAAGATATATCTGCGCCTACCTACTTCAACAATGAAAGCACCTACGCAGTCACAGGTGGTCGCTATGCAGGTGGCTATGTAGGTGATATGGACATCGGCAGTGCAGCCTCTGTAGGCGGCGGTCTGAATATTCTGGGCAAAAGTATTGAACTTACCGGACTTTTGGATGCCCTCTCTGTGGTCGTGACGACCATCGAACACTCCGATGTCACTGGCGGACCCGGTGGATATGCCATTCTGGCAACCGGTGATTTGGACAAAGGCAAGGTCGGTATGGCTGGCGGTTACGCTGGCGGCATATACGGCGGTCACATTCAGGACAGCCAAGCGGTAAACTTCTCGTACATTATCGGTGAGATTGCCGCAGGCGGTTATGTCGGTGAAATGCAGCCCGGCGATGTTGCCAAGCTGCTGGACAATGCCAGCATTTTGAGCAAGGTGCTGAACATTGACACAGTGCTTGCCTCTGTCTTGCAAAGCTTCGTCCCGTCCATCCGCAACAGTTCTACCAACTGTGTGCCCTGCGGCGGCGCAGTACGCGCCAATGCTGCATCGGATACTACGGTGCAGCGCGGCATGGCTGGCGGTTTCGTAGGTCATAACATGGGCGGCACCATCCACGGCTTTGATACATCTCTCTGGTTTGCCGAGGATGACACCAGCAAAGCCTACAACGGTCCTATGAGCCTGTGCAAGGCCGAGCGCATCCGTTCGGTCTACGGGCATGAGTACGCGGGCGGTTATACAGGTCTTATGGAACCCGCAGACACCGCAAAAGTCGGCGGCTTAAAGGTGCTGAAAGGTCTGATAAGCGTCAACAACATTCTCGGCGCATTGGGCGTCATCTACCCCGTACAGACTAACACAGCGGTATATGGTCCCCTCGCCGGTCTGGACGTGCAAACATGGAACGACTGGGTCAAGTATGTGGGCGTACACGGCGGCTACGGTTACGAACTTGCTAAAGCCGGTACAGTTACCTCGCAAGAGCAGCTGGATGCTATGCTTGCCAACTACATCTACGGCTACAATGTCGTTGCCGGACGCAGTGAGTTTAACAATATGCTCTACGGCGGCGATGCAGGCGGCTATGTGGGCTGCATGAACAGCGGCACATTAACAAACTGTATGGCCTACGATGCCAAGCTGGTCAGTGCCCTGCACAGTGCAGGCGGCTTCGCCGGTCAGATGAAGACCGGCGGTGCTGTGGAGCTGGGATCGGTCAATATTCTGGGCCTGAACCTGAATGTGGGTCAGCTGCTGAATATCGCCCAGCTGTTTGTTCCGGCCATTCGCAATTCCTCGGTGCAGGGCTATCAGTCAGGTCTTACGGTACAGGCTACCGGCTCACCGGATAACCATTGCGGCTATTCGGGCGGCTATGTAGGCAGTGCCTACGGCGCACAGATTCAGTTGAACGGTGAAGAGAAGCTGCTATCCGCTGACCAGTGGGCTTCTACCAAAAAGTATGCCGCGCCCGTTGCTTCCTGCAACGCTACCAACCTGCGCCGTGTTACGGGTCGCATTGCGGTAGGCGGTTATGTGGGTCTTGCCTCGGCAGGCAGCGTGGCGGGTGTGAATACCAACGCCTCCAACGGCTTGCTGCAAGGTATCTTGGAACACCTCATCAGCGCACCCGGTTACTTGGTCAAGGTGCTGCAAGCTACTGCCACTACCATTCACGCGGCAACAGTTTCTGCCGCAGACAGCAAATGGGGCTTCGTGGTGGATGGTGCGTATAAAGACGGTGGCACCGTAAAGTATGCAGCCTATGCGGGCGGCTTTGCAGGTTCGCTGGAAGCCAGTGCAGTTGGAGAAGAAAAATCCTCCGAGAATAAGATACAGGTACAAAATCTGCGCAGTGTAGATGGTGGCTTGTATGCAGGCGGATTCTTCGGTTTAGCCGATGTGGCAGGTGTGGCACAGGTATCCGGTACAGACGCGAACGGCAACAAAACCAAGGTGCTGCAAGGTCTGATTAAGCTGGGTAATACCTCGGTGTTGGATGCCTTCCGCACTTATATTTACGATTCCACAGTCACCGGCGTTTCGGATGGTCTGACCGTGCGGGCATATACCGCAAAACAGCAAGGAACCTTGAGTGAAACCCGTTACAGCGGCTGTGCAGGCGGCTTTGGCGGCGGCATGATGGACGGCAGCGTAAAGAACAGTGCTGTTTCCAACCTTGCCAACGTAGAAGGACTCAACTACACAGGCGGCTTTGTAGGACACTTGGGCAAAAGCGGCGTAGCGGATATTGACGATGTGAGCGTACTGGATAAGCTGCTTCTGGACGGCACCGTGGGCGCGCTCGATTTATTCGGCTCCCATGTGGATAACTGCTCTGTGACAGGCTTTGGGCTTGGCACGGTGATCAAGGCTCAGGGCGGCCAGCAGCCCATTGCGGGCGGCTTTGCCGGGTATGCAGACCTTGCCAAAATCAATGGCTGCAGCACCACGGCGCTTAAACAGGTCACCAGCGGTCAAATTGCAGGCGGATTTATCGGCAAGACCGATATGAACTATGTCGTAAGTACTGAATTGCAATCCAAGCTGCTGAACGGCTTGTTTGAAATCGTCAATGAGCTGCTGCGCATTTTGTATATCGGTGATTTGCAAAACCTTGGCTTTGTGAATGTCAATTTGGGCCCGATTCTGAAGCTGAAGATCCTGAGCGAGGGCGACACATTGTCCGTCACGCTGCTTGGGCTGAAAATCAGCGTAGCACTGAACCGTAATTTGGGCGAAGGCAAGAGCGACCTTGCCATTATCACCATCGGGGATTCTGTCATCGAGCTGCCCTGTACGCGAAACGGCGTAGACAAAAACAACATCCCCAATGTAAAAATCAACCTTATCAAGGGCAACCGCACAGACATTGACGGCTGCAGCGTTACAGGCATTTCTTCCGGATACGATGTATTTGCAGGTGGTGCCGGAAATGCAGCAGACGGCACAGACAAGGAAGGCTATTCCGGTGGCTTTATTGGCCTGAACCATGAAGGTCAGGTCAAGAACAGTACCATGACCCTCTGCGATGTGGTGCGCGGAACAGAAAACTTGGTCGGACCCTTTACCGGCGTGAATGATTTGAAGTCGGTTTACAGCTTCAATACCATCAAGTCGATTGAGGGCAACAACAACCACTATTCCATCTATCGTGCTTTCAACGAGGCGCTGAAAGAAGTTGTCAAAGCGGACAAGACGCCTTTCGGTACGGCTGAACAGGATGTCACAACCGGAACCAATTACAACCGATATCAGGTGCTGCATCTGGACAAAATTACAGCCTATACGGATTTGAAAAATGCAAAGATGGCAGGTAATGGTGTAACCGCTGATCTGAGCGCCTATGCAAGCCCCGCCAAGGCGGTGCTGATGCTGGACACTGCAAATTCCCCCAATCCTGATAACACTACATCAGAACCGGCGGATACCGCTGACCCCTGTAAAAAGTATGTGGATCTGACTATAAGCAAAATCTGGAAGGATTTCTCCAATTTGGATGGGAGCCGACCGGAATCCCTTACGGTCAAGGTGTATCAGCAAGCTTACGATATGCAAGGCAACTCTATGGGAGATAGAATAATACTCTATGAAACCGTTATATTGACTGAGGAAGACCGGGAAGCCGGACACGCCGCAACATGGCGAAAGGTACTGAAAAATGCCCCGGTAGCCAAATACAAGGTGGATGCAAACGGCAAGATAACGGATGAGATAGAGTGCTACTATGTCTATACGTTTGAGGAAGAGGATGTCCCCGGATATACCGCAAGTCAATCCTACAACGGCAAGACATACCATGTAACCTTTACAAACACGCACCAACCTAAGCTGCCGTTTACCGGCGGGTCAGGGGACCTGCTGTTTGTGGCTATCGGCGCGGTTTTGATTCTGTTTGCTTTAACGACAGGCAAAACCCGCCGCAAAGCAAAAAGGCAAGGGAGGTACAAGGCAATGTAAACTGTATTCCCTGTACAAACTCTTACAATATTCAAAAAGAAAGGAACAAGACAACTATGAAATTCACAAAACGAATTGCAACCCTCTTAATGGCACTGGCTATGATGCTGTGCCTGACCGTACCGGCATTTGCGGCTGAGCCTGCCGCGCAAGCCAAACTGATTGTGAGTGGCGCTCAGCTGAAAGACAAGACTGTCCATGCCACCAAGATGTTCACCGCAAGCTGGGTGGACTCCAATAACGACGGCAAGATTGATGCGAAGGACAAGCTGTCCTACACGCTGGACACCGCGTGGGAAGGTCTGTTCTGGGCTAATGGTCTTAGCACTGGAACCTCTTGCCCCGTTGGCAGCATTAATGTTTCCACTCAGCAAGGCACAACCCTGAATGAAAAGGCTCTGGCTTATGTTAGCAGCTTGAAAGATGAGGACGAAACCAAGACTCTGGTAGAATTTGCTGCAACGGCTGCAAAGTACAAGACTACTAATAACATTCAGGATACTGCAGCCAAGAAGGCTGAAAATGACGACAGCGTGACCTTCGACCAGCTGACCCCCGGTTACTACCTCGTTCAGCCCGATACGGGTTCCACCAGCGCAACCCGTAAGACCGATGCTATGCTGGTCAACGTTCCCTCTGACAAGGCAGCAGAGTTGCGGCTGAAGAGCGAGTACCCCTCTGTTGAGAAAAAGGTCGATACCGACAAAACCGAAAGCAGCGCCCAGATTGGCCAGAAGGTCAACTTTACCCTGACCTCCAAAGTGCCTGATATGAGCGAGTTCGATACTTACTACTTTGCTTTCAAGGATACCATGAGCAAGGGCCTGACCTTCGATGAAAGCAGCGTGACGGTTACCATTGGCGATCAGACACTGACCAAGGGTACTGACTTCACGGTTACAACTGCCAAAGACGAAACCAGCGGCGCAACCAACATCACCATCGAAATCCTGAATATGAAAACCAAGTATGCCGATAAGGCTGGCAAGACAATCACTGTGACCTACTCCGCAACCCTGAACAAGAACGCCGTTGTTGGCACCGATGGCAACACCAACAGCGCAAAGGTCGAATACCAGAACGGCCCTGATAAGGACAGCCACGGCACTTCCAACCCCAGCACCACCACTACCCGCACCTACCCCGTCAAGGTTCAGAAGCACGCTTTCGAGGACAACAATGCAAACACCTTCCTGGCTGGCGCAAAGTTTGCTCTGAGCACCTCTAAAACTGTTCCCACCTTCACCAAGAGTGAGGATGGTAGCTACACTCTGGACAAAGCTGACACCAATGTGGTTCGCTTGGTTGGCACCGATGCTACCTACCGTGTAGCTGAGAAAGACGAAGACGGCGCAGTGACCTACTTTACCACGGTTGATACTTCTGCTACCATCATCAATGGTCTGAAGGCCGGTACTTACTACCTGCACGAAATCGAGGCTCCGGAAGGCTACAACAAGCTGAACGCCCCTGTTAAGGTTACGATTACCGAAACCACAGGTAAGGACGGCAAGGTTACTGGCGTCACCTACACGGTCAATGATGGCACGGCATCTGATGATTCTAATGTCAAAATTGACAACAAGACCGGCTCCATGCTGCCCTCTACCGGTGGTATGGGTACCATCGGTCTGACTGCTTTGGGTGTTGGCGTTGTTGCCCTTGGCGTTCTGGCCCCCAAAAAGAAGAAAGAAAAGCAGTAAATGAAAGATCGGCTTTGGGGTCTTGCCCGGCTCCTGATCATTCTTGTGGGCGTGGGCATTCTGGTGTATCCGTCTGTGAGTGAATATCTCTCTGAGAAAAATTCCAGCGTGGCGGTTTCGACCTACGATGACTCCATCCGCCGTATGGAGCAAGCCCGCATGGAGGAGCTGCGCGCTCAGGCAGAGGCATATAACCAAAGACTGGCTGAGAACAACGGCTTTTCCAAACCGGCGCTGGATGAATACAACAACCCAATCACCCCGGAAGACTACTGGGATATTCTGGATGTCGATGGCAATGGCATGATGGGCTACATATCCATCCCGCGCATCAATGTGACAATTCCTGTGTACCACGGAACCAGTGAGGAGGTTCTGCAGGTGGCTGTTGGTCATATGCAGAATACCTCTCTGCCTGTGGGCGGGGAAAACACCCATGCCGTATTATCCGGGCATCGGGGTTTGCCGTCTAAAGCGTTGTTTACGGATCTGGATCAGGTTCAGGTCGGGGATTTGTTCAGCCTGACTGTGTTGAATGAAACGCTGTACTACCGCGTGGATCAGATTCTCACCGTTTTGCCTAACGAAACCGATGCGCTGGCAATCGAAAAGGGGAAAGATTATGTCACCTTGGTGACCTGCACCCCCTACGGTGTTAACTCGCATCGGCTGCTTGTGCGGGGCGCGCGAATCGACTACACGCCCGAAAACGGCACCGCAGCAGCGGAGACAGAGACAGAACTCTCTGCATGGATGAAAATGCCCATGCAGTATCGGCATTTGCTTTTGGGGCTTGCCGTGCTGGCAGGAATCCTGTTGCTGCGCGCGCTGGTGGTGTGGATGCGAAAAAAATTCAGGTAAGGGGGAAAATCTGCAATATGAAACCGAAAAGGTATCGTTACAGAGTTGGTTTTGCGTCGGTTTTCCTTTTGATCCTGTGTGTTTCGACTATGTTTTGTTTGCCGACTGCTGCAGCGGCACTTCAGGGAAGTCTGGAGCTTCGGTGCAGCATTGAACACGAAAACCACACCGTTCTCTTGGCAGGGGACGAGTACGCACTGTGCATGGTGGCAACGCTGGAGGAATCGCAGGGGGAACTGCAATATCAGACACTTCCTGCATATTCCTTCGCCGATTGCGACTGGACGCAATGCAGCGCATCCCAACTGCGGGAAAAAGCTCTGCAGCTTGCCCCAAATGCGCAAAAACGCAAAGATTTTGCCGCAACGCAGCAAACCGATGCAAACGGCACGGTGATATTCCGCGACCTGACACCGGGACTGTATCTGGTAATTCGGACAAAACCGGCATCGGAAAACACGGCATACACCAGTGACCCGTTTTTGGTTAGTATCCCTACGGTGGTAAATGGAACGTCTGCCTATCAAGTGGTAGCGGAACCGAAATTCAGTTGGGATTCCAAACCTTCGAAACCTGCGGTTCCGTCGCTGAAGCCCGATTCCTCCTTGCCGCAGACCGGGCAGCTGAACTGGCCGATACCGGTTCTGATTGCAATGGGCCTGAGCTTGATTCTGTTGGGCGGCTGGCTGCAAAGGAAGTCTGACCATGAGAAATAAGCTTGGCCATTATTGCACAGTGCTTGGTATTTTGCTTCTGCTTGCGGCAATCGGTTTGTGGGGTTACAACTACTACGATGCAAACCGTGCTGACGAAGCAGCACAAAATTTGCTGACCGAAGTGACCATGCAGCAATCGCAGCAGACACAGGAGTCGGCTATCGCCAAAGCTGCAGACGATGAAACCTTCCTCGGAACGCTTTCTATTCCCGCCTTGGGGCTGGAATTGCCTGTGTATAATCGCTTTGACGATGCTCTGCTGAAGGATACTGTCTGCCGATATTCCGGTGCTGTAGATACAGAAAATCTTGTGATTGCAGGCCATAATTACAGGCGGCATTTCGGGAAATTGAGTAATTTACAGCAAGGCGATGAAGTCATGCTGAAAACCATGGACGGAAACACCTATACTTATCAGGTTATGGCTTTGGAAACGCTGAATGCTACGGCTGTAGATGAAATGACATCCGGCGAATATGCCTTAACGCTTTTCACCTGTGACTACAGCGGCAATGCGCGCATCGCGGTTCGTTGTCAGCCAACATTCTAAATCTAGGGCTGCAAGTTGACGAAAGTTGCTTGCAGCCCTATTTTTGATTATGTAAAACATGGCTGCTCACTTCAGCAACAAAAAACGCTTGCAATCAAAATCGCAAAATACGCATCTTTTTTATTGGGGATTCACTACGCTCAGCGGATTACAGCGCACACCGTTTTGCATGACCTCAAAATGCAAGTGGTTGCCGGTGCTGTCGCCGGTAGAACCAACATAGCCAATCACCTGCCCTGCCGTTACGGTTTCACCAGCCGTAACGGCAGTTGCTGTCATGTGGGCATACCGCGTGGAAAGCCCGGCACCATTGTCCAGCAGCACCTGATTGCCGTAGCTGTCGTTCCAGCCGCTGACCAGCACCGTGCCGCTGTGGGCAGCCAGGATGGGTGTGCCCTCCGGCGCGGGAATGTCCGTGCCGCGATGCCCGGCGTTGCCGAAGGCATCCACTTCCCCGAAGTGGCAGGATATATAAGTGTGCCCCGGCAGCGGCCATTGCAGGGTGCCGTCACCTACCACGCCGCCGACACCGCCGCACAATGCCAGCAGATGAGGGCGCAGTTCGTCCGACAGCAGCTCGTCAAGAATGTCGCGCTGGTCTTGCGTGAAATTGTATTCCTCGGCCAGCTCAGCTACACTTTTGCTGCTGACCGTGATGTGCAGGATATGCTCTGTGACCGGCTCCGGGTCCGGTTCGTCCTCGGTCGGCTCCGGTGTGGTAGTTACGGTTTCAATTTCTGAAGTGATTTGGTGCATGGACCAAAAGGTATTCTGAATCAGCAGCTTTTTGGTTTCGTCTATCACCACCACATCGCTGTCGGAATTCAGATTGGTGTGAACCGCAAAGACGGCCAGCACTTCGGGCCAATAGCTTGCCCAAGTGTGACCGTCCTCGTAGTCATATTCTATGGTGGTTTCACTGCACTCCGGGTGGGCAGCTACGATCTCGTTGATGGCTTCACCAAAGTCGGCATTGGTTTCCGCAACGATTTCCGCAATGCGGATGCTGTTTGGGTCGCCGGATTCATCAGCAAACAAAATGCCCATCGGGGAGCCGATCACCGCCGCAGCAGCGCCGATGACCATAGCCAACAGCAGCACCACGCCGCCGGCACCGAGCAGGGCCAACAGCGTTGCAGCTGCCTGCCGGGCTGTACGAGCAAGCAGCACCCTGATGGCACTCATCAGGTAGCGAAACAGGGCTTGCAATCGGGTGGCAGCTGCCTTTTGGGGTGAGGTCATTCCCGGCAATGTGGGGCTTTCGATGCGTATTGGGGTGGTGATACTTGTGGCAGCGCGTTGTTCGGCTTGCTTTTGGAAGTGTCTGCGCACAGCCTCCCGAATAAAATGCTGGCGTTTCAGACTTTGCTGCCTTGTCTTTATCAGCTGGCTTTGGGAGATTTGTTCCTGCGGTAACGCACTGTCTGCCTTGGGCGTTTGGGGCTTGGCTTTTTCTATGGCAATCGCCCGAAAGCGCCCGCGCTTGAATTGTTCGCGGCGTTCCTGCTGGGAAAGAACCTCTATGGTGGGTTGCGAGGCCGTCTGGCTTTTAGCAACAGGGGCGGCCTTTTCCGTACTTTTCTGCCGCTGTTCACGCTTGTCCTGCATAACGCGGAATTGCTTATAGCTGATTCTGGCGGTGCTTATGGCTGCGTTTTCTGCTGTGCCAACCACTTGTTCGGCTCTATTCTGGATAGTCTGTTCCCCGTAGTCGGTGGTATCGGTATCCGGCGCTGTGGCCGCTTGCTTAGCCCTTTGCGCACTGACGCGCACAGCGGATTGCATCATCTTGCGCCGCACCAAATTGCGGCTGCGGTCGTCAGCGCTCATTGTGGTTATCCCGGTTGTGGCGGACCTGTTTGCGAGCTTGCATATCGTTCATCACGCGGGTATACTGCTCCGGCGTGGCTTTCATAGGGTAGATTCCCAGCGGAGTATCCGTAAAAATAATAGGATCATGGTACAGCTTTTCATAGCGCTTTAACTGTTCGTCCGTCAGGCTGGTAAAATCTCCATCGCGCAGACCGCAAACAAAAAAGCTGCCCGCGAGAATATCATAATCTTCGAGCAGCCGATTCAGTGGCATATTGTTCAGCTTTCCCTCATCATTACAAACAATGCAAGCGTAATCCCGCCAAGGGTACACACCCTCAATATCGCCGTCCACAAGTTTTTGCATGGATTTCAAATTGTTTTCAATGATACGTTCCTCCGGGTATTTTCCCGGCTGAACATATAAAACGCGGATTTTGTTTTCTTTGGGCATAGTAACAACTCCTTTGAAATAAAAATCCCGCTATGCCTTGTCGCACAGCGGGTTGTGGGTGTAAAATAGAAAACAGTACTATGATAAGGGGATACCAAAATGACGCTTTATATCAGTGCTGCCGAGTATGACTACCACACCTTGGTCAAGGTGGCAGAGATGGCCGGACTACACGGCATTATAGGCTTTCACGAAACCGAGGATGGGTATTTGTTGAGCTTTCCCGATGGCGAGGAAACGCCAACGCTTATTGACCTATACAAGTCCTACCTGAGGGATTTGGAAAATAACATTTGGGTACATTAAGATAGTTTAGCAATGTCGTGCAGAAACGGACTGGGACAACTTCCAGTTTGCCGAATAAGTAGGGGGCTTAAACAAAATGAATCCGATAGATATTATCCGACGCCCGGCTGCGTATGCAAGCGGTTACGAAAACCTCCCCCAAGAGGCGCAGCTGAAAGCAAAACAGCTGTGCTGGGAGTATAACAAAACTGGCCCGATGGAGGCTGACAAGCGGCAGAATATTTTGAAACAGCTTTTCGGAACATATTCCCCGATGGTTGGCATTGAGCCGGACTTCCATTGCGATTACGGCTTTAACATCCATTTTCATGGGTTTGCCGTTCTCAACTATAATTGCGTGATTCTGGACACCTCTCCTGTCAACATTGGTGCAGGCGCTTTTATTGCGCCAGGCGTATGCCTTGCCTGCTCAGGTCACGCAGTAGATGCACAACAGCGTAGTCAGGGCATCGGTACTTCTGCCCCCATCACACTGGAGGATAATGTCTGGATTGGGGCGAATTCAACAATCTGCGGCGGGGTAACGATTGGTGCGGATTCTGTAATTGGCGCAGGGAGCGTCGTTACGCACGATATTCCTACCGGGGTTGTTGCAGCGGGTGTTCCCTGTAAAGTGATTCGCAGGGTGGCAGAAAACGATAAAATTCCTGCGGGTAAAATTCTTTTTTGAGCATCTAGCGGCGGGCCTCGGCCCGCCGTTTTTGTTTTGCGCATAGTTACTCTGCCTCCCCCGGCTTTGTACTTATCAGCTTATACACCTTACCTGTTGTCGGCTGCTTGTTTTCAAATGGGATTATGTTGTTACCCATCTTCAGGATTCCCTGCCCGGCAGTGGCCAGTTTCAGGTATTCCTGCTGCGGCTCTGACAGACCGTACAGTTTCCGCAGCGGCAGAATGTCCTTTGTCTGGCGCAGCATTACCACAAATTCACTGTTGGACAATACCGCGCAGGCGGTATCGTTGGTCAGGCAATCCTGCGCGTTCTGGGTAATGCCCGTGGCATAGGCGTTATATTTGCGGAATCGCTTCCAGCTCTGGTACAGAAACTTTGCACTTTCCTCATCGCGGAGCAACAGATAGATTTCATCAAAGTATACCCAAGTGGCTGCGTTTGCGTCCTTGCGGTTGCTGTTCATAACCGCAGTGTTAATAAATTCCAGCATGGAAATCATCGCCACCGGTTTCAGCTGCTCACCCAAACGATTGATGTTAAAGCAAATCAGACGATTGGACATATCCACATTCGTGGGCTGCGCAAAGGCTTTCATACTGCCTTTTGCGAAAATCTCAATTGCCAAGGCAAGCTGCTCGGCTCTGGGGTGATGCTGTGCAAGTAAGTCTTTCCATAAATCCACCAGTGTGGGGCAAGGTATGGTATAGTGTGAATCCACAAGCGGTTTGTAGATATTTTTCAAGCTGCGATCAATCAGGCTTTTGTCGCCCGGAATCATGTTTCCCTCCATCACCTTTTCGAACAGAGAAAGCACAAATTCCGACTTCGCATTTTGCGGCAGAATCTTACTCTTTCCATCGGGGTAGAAATCCAGCGGATTGAAGTGCGTTTCGCTGATTGGCGAAATATCTACTACCTCGCCGCCCATAGCGTGTACCAAAGGGGCGTATTCGTTTTCGGGGTCTACGATATAGAATTTTGCATTCGGAAAACGAAGATACAACATCAGAATTTCGAGCTTTACGAACAGCGATTTGCCGCTGCCGGAGGTACCCAGCACCATACCATTTCCGTTCGGCAGTTCGGAACGCAGGCCGACAATCAAGTTGCCGGATACAGCATTGACACCATAGAACATACCGCCCGCGTCCATCACCTCCTGTACATTGAACGGCACCAGTGCGCACAACCCCTTGGTAAGCATAGTGCGCACACTGGCAATACGCCGCAGACCATACGGCATGGCCGTGTTAAAGGCACGTTCCTGCTGAAAGCGCAGTTCGGTAAAACGGCAGTTGAAGTTGGCTGCCGTGGTTTTGAGTGCGGCGGTTTCTGCTTTGAGTTCGTCCAGTGTATCGGCAAAATATGCCGCGGATAACAACACCAAGAACATCTGCTGGTCATGCTCGGCCATTTCGGTGCGAATATATTCGATATTCTTTTCCTGTGCCTGTGTCTTGTACGGCACCGTTGCCACAAAGTCAAGATTTTCCACGGTTTTGCGGTTAAACCGCACCTTTTCGGCATCGGTTTTCATCCGGGAATCCTCGATTTCGCGGTAAGCGTCCTCGGTTTCGACCGGCTGAATGGCAATGGACAAAACGATGTACGGCACCTGCTGGAGCAGTGTCGCAATAAACTTATCGTCCAACTGCTGCGGATACTGGGCAATCGTCATGCACTTGGCATAGGAATCGTCAATCTCGATGTGGTCTTTGCAAAAGCGCATTGCATCCGGCGCAATGGCATCCCGAAAATCCTGTCCCAATCGGGTGCAGTTGTCAAAATCAAACTGGAAATGCGTTTCCTCTCCGATGCGGAAAAAGTTGTGCAGCACTTCCAGCCTGGCGTTGTTATCCAGCGCACAGACTTTGCAGCCAATGTTGGACAGCTCGCCCAGCATATTCCGCTGTACCTGATTCAGCCGTTCACGGGCATCTTTGCTGTTCTGCTTGTTGGTGGAGAGAATCAGGTACTTTTGCTGCTTCACATTGCCGATTTCTTTCGCATAGGCTTTCATCAGGCGATTGCGTTCGACACGGTATGCGTCGAGGCCATCATTAGCGCGGTGGTACAGAACATCTCGCTCAAAGGAAATCTCGTCCATGCGCTGGCTGACAATGCAAAGCTGCGCCCAGCAGTCGGTAGGAATATTAGAATAAATCCTGCCCATCTTTGCCAAAATGTCCTGCTTTTTATCGTCGCTCTGCATGGCATAGTTGATGTCGGAGACACTCCACATCTGACTGTACACTTCGCCGGAGCGCCAAGTGCCGTCCGCATAGATTTCATCAATCGGGATGGACTTTTGCACAGAAGTCGGGATTTTGTAGCTGCCCCGCGTTCTGCGTGTGGAGGCATATTCATTTAATCGCAAACTTTTTCACCTTCTTTTTGTGTTTTGGTTTGGACAAATCATACTCGGTTTTCCATAACCGCCAACTGCTGCCAAGGATTACACTTTCCACTACAGCAACCAGAAATTGTTCAAAATTCAAATCGTCATAGTGGAAGAACCCTGCGGCGGCAATCGGCATGGCAGCCACGATGCACACCCAGCTGGCGGTTTCACGGCCCAGCAGCGGGGCAAGTGTCATATAAGCAAGCACCGCTAAACCGATGGCCACGCCGGAACAAACCAGCTGGCGCAATGTTAGGCCCATAAAGATTTCTTCCTGATAGTGGCGTATTTCCTTGTTAATTGGATTCTGCATAGCTTATAACCCCATCATTTCATGAATAATACGGTCAGAGCCTTTTACAAGCCCGACCAGCACCAGCATATTGAACACGGTTTCGGCAAGATAGCTCCACACCATTGTGGTCGGTTCACTGCCTGTGACCGTGGGTGTGCTGACAAAGGCTGAATAGATAATGCAGGCCAGCACGATGACAGCGCCCTCCAAGCACACGCCGATATAGCTTTTTACAAAGGAAATGCCGACTGACTGTGTGCTTTCCCCGGCAAAGCTCGCCAGCGGCAAGGGAGCCAACGCCGTGTACATATACAGGCGAAAGAACCGCCCATACACGGTGAGAATCATCACGAACGACAGCACTGTGATGAACAGGCTGCCCAAGATCGTGACAAGCCATAGTGGGATACTGTCGAGGAATCCCACATTTTCAATCGCAGTCTGCATTTCACCGGGCAGCGATACCATCGCCTGCGAGATGCCGCCCATGCCGGAGGTCATATCGGTGATAACGCCGTTGCAGATGGAAAAGATGTTGAGCATAATGTCCATGCCATACCCGACAAGTGCCTTGGCTGCCACAAAGCGGATCAGGTAATGCAGGGCGGCCTCCGGGCGCTTGAGTTCATGAAAGTTCATCGTGTTTTTGAACAGTGATATAGCAAAGAACAGCACCACGAGGGCATACCCTACGCCGACCATGGCATTGTGCAGGTTCTGCATAACGCCCCACACAGCGCCGCCCTTAAAAGATTGGGGGCCGGTTGTCACCAGCCCCCATAACTCTGTCAGCTTTCCATTCCATGTGGAAAACGCATTGTTCAGATTTTCGACAATCCAGTTTTGGTTCAAAGTTTCACCCTCTTTCGGATAAAAGAAATGACCGCCTTACTGAAAAGCAAAACGGTCATTATTTCTTAATTAAGTTGCATTGTGATTTGCGTAAAGAATTCCTTGCACCAAATATCTAAAGTGGAAGTATCGTGTATAAAGGGAATCACATCCTGCTTTGCTTGATTATAGTCTATGGAAGCAAAGCGGTCGCATAGCATAGAGCGAATTACCGAGATGTCAAAAGCATCATTTTCTGTAATAACCCCACTTTGCATTAGGCGAGCCTGTAAATGTTTCTGGTTGACGGTAGCTCCTTTAGAGAGATAAAACACATAATCATAGAGATCGCGCCCTTTCACGCGGTTCTGCCATGCACGGCATAGTACTGCATGAATTTTCCCTGCAAAAAGAGATGGTTCATCATAGAGATTTATTTCATACGGCATTGGCGCAAGACAGAACCGCCTCTCAAATGTTGCAAATGCTGGCGGCATGGTATCAATTTCAAATTTGATTTTAAGAGCCTCGTTTTTGGTGATACTGTTTGCCGTTACTTCATCCGCGTAAAAAAGCAAGAAATGCTCTTTGGTGTTTCCCTTTAGGAATGCAGAACGAATGGCGGATTCTTTGTTTTTCTCTTTCTCAGAAATGACAACATTTAATCCGAAAGAGCGAACGGTTTTCTCAAGTTCGGGAAAATAAGCTTTCAAATCAAAGCTCGGATTACTTGTCATAAGTGAAAAATCCAAATCTTCTGAAAAACGGTCAAGCCCATAAAAAATACGCAGTGCTGTTCCGCCGTAGAATGCAGCTTCCCTGAAGAACCCAGCACGGCTCAACCCATACAGAACGATTTCCTGCATGACCTCTTTCATAGCATTTTTCTGGTCATAGATATTTTTGCTGTCATATTTGCGCAGCATTTGTTCTATTACTGTGTTCATGCGATTTTCTCCATAATCTTTTGTAATTTCTGAATATTAGTGCAATGGTACTTCCCGCTGAGGAAAGCGACGTCCTCCACGCTGAGTTTGCAAAAAGCATCCCAATCTATGCGCAATCCATCAAACAGGAATTCCTTTAGTTCTCCTTGGCTTGCCACCGGAGATTGGATGTAGAGTTCATCACATAACGCTTTTTCCGGGCTTGCGATTTGAATCGCGTACCCCTGCTCGGAGAAACAGGTAATACCATAAGGATATACAGCAGATGGAACATCCCGATAGGTAAATACACCAAAAGGAGTTTTATAAATCTTTTTCTTTTTCTTCTCAAAAGTGGCCGAAGTGAAATTGTACACAGCTTCCGGAATAAGACCGTGATAAGACAGAGCAAATTCAAAGGACAGGTACGACGGGGTACAGATACAGTTCGCAAGCCTATATCCGGGTGTAGAGGAATCTGTTTCGTACAGCCCCTGAATAATCGGAACGCATTCTTTGTTCTGTACCATACGGGCCAGCTTATCGCGCGGATTTCTATAGCTGTGCAATTCGTCCAACAGCATTGCAGTAGTTTTTATCATATTTTCACCACCATATCCAATAATATCAGATATGCTGGTGAAAATCAAGTGTTTTCCATTACAGAATCATATCCAGAATATCCTTGGCAAAGTAAATAATGACACCACCAAAAAAGGTCATAAAGCCCTGCGCACGCTGGCTGGCATCGTGGCCTTTTAGGGCAAGACCGATTTGCACAATGCCAAAACCCAGCAGAATAGCGCCGATTGCCTTAATGGCGCTGAACACAAAATCGCTGAGGGCATTGATGGTGGCAAGAGGGTCGTTGGCGGCAAAGGCGGGCATTGCCATGGTAAAGGCAAGGGCAGCCGTGGTGGCAGTGACCAGATAGATGCGTTTGATTTTGCGCTGGCGGGCATCGTTTTGGTCGGGCGTATTATAGATTTCTTTCTTGTTCATTGTGAATTTCCTCCATGATTTTTTTGATTTCTTCGTACATTACATCGGTGATTGCGGGCTCGGTCAGCCCGGTCACAATATCGGGGGATATGCTCTGTGCGGTTTGCGCATAGTCGTCCGGCATACGGTAAGGGGCGGCTCCGCCGTCCGGGATGAGCTTTACATTGGGATGGCGCATCAAATCAAACTTGCGGTCTATGACCGGCGGTTCGCTGCGCAGCAATACCAGACAATCCCCATCATCCATGCGGCGGATCTCATCCGGGCTGCAAAGGTCGCGGGCGGTAAGCTGATAGCTGTCACTGCTGGAACCGCGGCTGCCGCGCCCGATGCTTTGGCTTTTGGTGCGCTCGGTCATCTTGCCGATGTACTTGGACAGCCATTCAAAGGTGGCATATTCGTTGCCGCCAAGGTATATCAGGCTGTCGCAGTTGCCGATCATGCCCTCCCAATCGTCCTTGTACAGACTTTGAATCTGGCTTTTGGACTGCAAAATAATATCACAGCTGATATTGCGGCTGCGGCATACAGCCAGAATGTTTTTGAAATTGGCAGGCAAGGCGACATTGGCAAACTCGTCCATCATAAATCGCACATGAACCGGCAACGCGCCGTCAAACTTTGGCTCGGAATCCGCCAGCCGGAAAAGCTGGTCAAAAAGCTGAGTGTACAGCATCGTGATGAGGAAGTTATAGGTTTTGTCATTGTCCGGGATAACACAGAAAATCACACGCTTTTCCAGCCCCAGACGCGGCAGGAACATGGTGTCGGTGTTGGTCATTTCGGCAAACTGCGCGGTGTTGAACATATACAGGTTGGCGGAAGCGGTGATCAACACAGATTGCAGCGTTTTAGTGGAGCCCAGCTTAAAGCTGTTGAACTGCAACACTGCCGGATGCAGCGGGTCACGCTCCTGCAGCTCATTAAACAGCATCTCCAAGGGATTCGGCCCCATGTCGCCCTCTTCCATCTGACAGTTCTGGATCATGTACATCAGGGTGGAAAAGTTCTGCTCATAGACCGGTGCTTCATAAATGAGATACAGGATCAGCGCGGAAATCAGCAGCACGGAGGCATCGTCCCAGAATTTGTCGCCGCCGCTGGCAGGGGCGTCCTTGGGCTTGGTATTATTGACGATGGCATACGCCAGCTTGACGGCATCTTCATCGGAGTCGATGTAGTGCATGGGATTGTAGTGCCCTTTGAAATGCACAAGATCGATCACAGTGACCGGAATTCCCAGTGATTCATAAAACCCGCCAAGAGAGCGCACAAGCTCGCCCTTAGGGTCCAGAAACAGATAAGAGCCGCTGGCCTGCATGGCATTCGGCTTCACATAAAAGCGGGTCTTGCCGCTGCCAGAGCCGCCGATGACCACCACATTCAAATTGTGCCGGTGAGCATGGCTGTCTGTGCTGAATCGGATATTCTGCGAGAAGATATAGTTCTGCACCTTATCCTTGCGGTTTTGGTATTTTGCATTGAGTCGGCGCACACTGCCCCAATGGGCAGAGCCGTGTTCCTCACCGGGGCGGCGGTCAGCCTGATCCAGCTTGTAGCAGTAAACAGCTAATGGATACATGACAAGAACCGCCAGCAGAAATTTCGGGGTGTTTTGGCACCAGTGCAATGCGGCAGGATTCTGCATTAGTTCTGACAGCAGCGCTGTGATTTCTGCAAGACCGTGCGCCTGTTCTGCCGCCTGTGCAAGCGCAGCCGCAAGCCAGAGCAGAGGCAGCAACAGCAACGCCCATAAAATCAGCTCGGTTTTATCGGTGCGGTTGGAGCGCATTCGGCATCACCGTTCTTCCCGCTGCGGAGCAGGCTGACCGCGCTCCAGTTTCAGGCGCTTGCACACGGCATCCCCAAAGGTGAGCGCCGTTTCCCGCACTTTTTCCAAAGCCCTGCGTTCCTCGCCGTCCGGGATGTGTTCTTTCATGCCCTCCAGCGTTTGAAACGCATCCGGCGGCATCGGCAAGCCCAACCGTCCGCAGACTTCTACGCTTATGGCTTCGGCGGTCTGGCGCAGCAACTCGTTTTCCGAGATACCGGCATAGGCGGATTCGGCAGCCGCCATCACGATCTCCGCGGGCAGGTACAGCAAAAGTTCTTGCGGGGGTATGGCAGCGCAGAATACCAGCTCCTGACGCTCGTCATCGTAGCAGAACCCTTCGACTTCGTTTTTCGGAAGAACCGGGATTGGTGAGATCTCGCGCATCACATCAATGGCTTTCTCGATTTGTTTCGTGCTTTCCACTGCGGCAATCGGGTACGGCTTGTTGCCGTAGGTCTGGGAAATGTCAAACACCTTGGCAACGGAATAATATCCATTGCTGCGCACGATCTGCGCAATCCCTGTGCAGCCCTTGCTGACGCGCCGTCCGTACTTGCTCCACTCGTCTGCCGACATAACCGCGCAGGCCAGCGGATGGGCACGCAGAATCAGCGCCGTATTCCCGGCAGTGATATGGCTGCCCAGCCTGCCGCGCTGGTAAAAGTAGTTGGCAAGGGTCTGCCCGCTGGCAAACACATCCTTCAGCGCTTCTTCCTGTGCAGCAAAGGTTTCCTGACGTTCTGCCAGTTTTTTTGCTTTCCATTCCTCGATATTAAAACCATCTTCGTACATCATCGGGCCTCCTTTGTGACCGCTTCTTTGGTTCCTTTTTGCAAAGCCTTTTGCGTTTCGGATATTGCTTTGGCGACCGCACGGTAATGGTCGATCTTCATCCGCACCGAGGGGCGCTTATCATAAGTCATAGAGCCTTTCTCTGGCACCCGCAATTCTGGCCCTTGCGGATTGCGGGCGGGCGCTTTTTTTCGGTCGGTCTGTCCCTGCGCTTTCGGAATGTTGTAACCCATCTGCTCATAGATTCGGTTGAGCTTGCTGACATCCTCCGCCTTGAACATAATATCAACCTTTTCCCCTTGGGCAGATTTATCCTTGATAACAGCAAAGAGTACGCCGTATTGCTTGGCGTACTCTTTGAATGGGGATACATCTTCGGTTTTGATGGGGATGACTTTCAGCTCCTTGTTTTCACGCAGAAGTCGGTCTAAGCTGGTTTTTCCTCGAACCTTCGGATTCTCTTTGGCATAGGCCAAGGCCAGTGCCAGAGAATTCTTAAAGCCGAGAGCCGTCAGCTTAATAGCCACCTCGGAAAACTGAAGCGCCTCTCTCGCCATCTGGTCGGCTGCCTCTCCACTTGTACTCATCTTCCTTCACCTCGTTCCTTTCCTGTTGTGCGGCAAGCTCTGCCTGCCGCAGCTTTTCCTGCACCGCTGCATAGTCCTGTTCAATGTCCGAACAGATATATACCTTATGCCGCAGTGTACGGATTTGTTTTGTCAATGCCGCAATCTGCTCCTGCCGTTCCGGCTCCGACTTGTCTTTTTGCCTGTACAGAACCCTGCGGCAAGCCGCCAGCTGCTTGATTTTATCTTCATTATCCTGCTTGAACTCCAACAGCTTCTCCGGCGTTTCAATGCCATGCTCCCATAGCAGGCTGCACTGCCGCATATAGCGATTAAACTGAATAAAATCGTCCCGCAGCAGATAGTAACACCGCTTTGTGCTTTTGCCGTGGTAGGCTTTACGCAACAAAGAGCAGTAGTGGTAGTAACACGCCATAAAGCCGGTAGCTTTGCGGTAATGCTTTGGAAAGCTGCCCCTATATCTGACTTTCTTGGGGCTTGGCTGTAACGCAACCAACACCCACGGCGGGCTTTCCTGCGCAGTTTGTTCTTTGTACTCCTCTCGCATTTCAACCGGCAGACGGTTCAGCTGCCGGTAATACTCCCGCAAAGCCGGTTCCGAGAAACGCTCGTCCAGCCGGTCAAGCCGGACATTGCGCTGGGCATTCTGGTGGCGGACAGCAATGTGTTGCACACGCGGCCCGTATTTGACCGTATAGCCCATGCTTTGCATTTTGGAGATAAAGCCGTCAAAGCTATCGGCAGCGTCAATCGCCAGTTCCACATCCTTGCGCACCATGCTGCGGATGGTTGGCTTGCCGGTCTTGCCGCTTTGCCACGCATCGTAGGACTGCCCTTTACCGTCCGTTTCAATAACGGACAATTTATTTTCCCGGCAGAGTTCGTCCGAAATTTTGCGGATGCCCTGATAGTAGGTGGCAAAGTCATTGCGGAACATCTTGCCGTCTATGTAGGATACCGAATTCACCACTATGTGATTATGCAGATGCCCTTTATCCAGATGGGTGCTGACCGTACACTCAAATCTGTCTGCCAGAAAGCGGCGGGCAAATTCACAACCGATTTGATGCACTTGGTCTGGGGTAGCCTCACCGGGCGCAAAGCTCTGGATGATGTGGTAGGCCAATATTGTATTTTCATCCTCCGATTTTTGCCAGCGGCGTTTTGTCCGATACATTCGGCGGCAAGCGCCTTCCGGGGTGCAGTTGAAACCGCTGACATACAATTGATGTTCTGTCTTATCTTGGCTCTGGGTATAGGAAAGCAATCTGTCCAAATCTTCTGCTGCAAATAACTCCGTCTTTTCCGGGTTGCTGGTATAGTCCAGACACTTTTGCAGATGGTTTTTCACCGGTTTGATTTTTGTATAGGCCATAGCTACAAGCTGTCCTCCACGCAGTCCCACACTTTTTCAAGCAGGCTTTTTGCCGAGTCTAACTGCGCGGCACTGACCCTGCCAGTCAGATTAACCACATGGGCAATCTGGTTCAGGTTGTTTCCAATAGCTGAAAGCTGCTGGCATAATTGTTTATAGCTGTTTGGCGGCAGAGCTTTTATTTCATGGCCAGCCACAAGCCCTCGAACAAACGGTTCCATCTTCATCCCGGCAACATCGCTTTTCTTTTTTAGCTCTTTGTATTCTTCATCTGTAAAGCGGACGGTCAATTGTCGTTCCCTTCTTTGGATAGTTGCTCACCTCCATCACTGTAAAACTGGTTTCATATCAGGGGGTCTTAGGGGATTCATCTCCCCTAACAAGTGGGCGATTTGCTGTCATGACAGCAAAATGCCGTGCTTGCTGGTACTGTTCCTGCGGAACAGTACGCCGTCTGCCAAAAGGTTTTGCGCACTGGTGCCGTGCCGCATAGGTGTCGATTTTTCTGCCCAGCTTGAAATTCGCGGCACGGTATTCGATGTTATATTCCGTGGCGACCACCTTCACACCGTGCTTCATAAGCTGTCTGAAAAACGAAAAAAGGCGCCCTTCGCTGCGGCTGATATGGCGCATCCGGCAGATATACACAGCGTCGATTTCGCTTTTGCGGATATGCCGCAGCATCTCCCGGTACCCGGGGCGCAGCAGCCAGCCGCAATGCTCATCGGTGCTGCTGCCCACAACGGTGCATCCATCAGCATGAGCCTGTAAGGCACAAACTTTTATGCTGTCCATGGTTCCCACATAGTCACCGGGAATTCTGGCATAAAGCCATACGCGGCAGGAACTAAGTTCTTTTTCCATGATTTTCTTGTTTCCCTTCAGTATAAGATTCGTTTGGCGATGACAAGCCATCTGCCGTTGTCGGTGATGTTGTCGCAGGTGGAAAGCGTGAGCAGCTTGTCGCCGTACTCGGCGGAGATTCCTGTATCGTACAGCGCCCGCGCTTTGCAGGCTGACACATAATCGGCAAATTCTTCCGGGGATGCTGCGTTCACAAACCGATAGAACGGGAACGCATCGGCAGCATCTGCCTGCACGGTCGTGTGGATCACGGCAAAAATTTCATAGGCACAGCTGCCCGACGCGGTATCGAACCGGACGGTTTTGTGCGTCTGCCAGAAATCCTTGCTGCGGTACTTGGCAAGGTCTGCGAACATCGAGCCGTCCTTCATGTTGTGACCGTAGATGATCAGGTTGTCCGAGGGGGCTTGCGCATCGCAATCTGCCTGCATAAAGGGGCAGCCGTAGTCCTTGTAGTGCTTTTCAAAATCGTGCTTCAGGTAATAGTTGGGATCTGCCGGAGTCCGCATCACGGGATAGTCGATGCCGGTGCCCTTAATTTGAATCCAGCCGACCATATCAGAGTTTTCCAAATACAGGTTCCGGTTGCTTTGCTGTACCGAGGACTGCAATGCAATTTCCGGTTGTTTGTTCTGCGTCCTTACGGCGGCAAGGTCGCTGTAAAGGTGCGCCTGTTGTATGGACTGTGCGGCATACATCAACAAGAATGTGATGCTTGTAAGACCTGTAATACCGAACAGCCCAATAAAAAGCGAATATAAAAAGTTCTTCATCGTCTGCTCAACGCTCCCCGTATGTAAAAAAGCTAAGCTGTTCCCCCTCCAGAGAGAACCGCAAATCTAAATCATGCAGCGTATAGCTGCGGTTGAACCGTTCTGTTGCCTTATTGGGGACATCTTGCAATTCCAGCAACAATTGCCATAAATCGGGGTGGGCATTGTACAGGTGCCGAAGTTCCCGCATGGACGCATTGGGGCAAAACCAGCAGCCGC